>JGI2172J19969_10000033_pt1 | contig 45119 bp, 44 predicted proteins | sample DeeMarSWOR230_32_FD_19969 | JGI IMG/M metagenome (IMG submission 19969)
AGCCGTGCTCACCCATTTTGCGGTTGACTTTCACATCTTCATCAGCCATCTTATTAGCTTCTTTAATCACAGCCTTGGCGACAGCCTTTGCCGTGCCCACGGTTTTAAGGGCTTTGCGCGTTATTCGATCTACTGCCCAAAATAGATTCACAGCAGTTGGTCTCGTCCTCTTTAGAAGACCCGCTGATTCTTCGATTTCTTTTGTCAGTTCTTTTTTGGTTTTTGCTTTTGAGTGATAGGCTGTGAGAGCCAGGCCGTATGCTGCGGCTACTCCTATGAGGGGGGCTCCTCGAATTTTCATGCCTCTAATTGCAGAAGCTACTTGGCGGCATTCTTTCATTTTCAGGAAAACAACTTTGCCAGGTAGCTTAGTTTGGTCTATTGTTGTGACAACGCCGTTTTTCCATTCTATGGTTTTCGTTTTGAAGCCTCCGCTTGAACTTCTTTATAGGCGCTTTTTATCTATGAATTTTGTCTTAAGGATGTGATCTACTATGGAGAGGAAAGTCTTAGAATCCTTAGTTAAAAATCTTGGCGAGAAGTATTCCCAAGTTTTAAAGATCAAACTGGTCAACAAAGACGACAAGGAGATATTCAAATGGTTTCTGGCATCAATTCTGTTTGGAGCACCTATAACTGAGACCTCTGTGATTGAGACCTACAGATGCTTCAAGAAGCGAGGAGTCCTGATGCCAAACAAGATTCTTGACACAGGTTGGAAGGGACTTGTTGAAATACTCGACGAAGGAAACTACACGCGATACGACTTCAAAACAGCCACCAAACTCCTACAAGTCATGGGAAACCTAAACGCAAAATATGAAGGAAGCCTAAACAAACTTCACGACGAAGCAGCGGACTCTCTTGACCTAGAAAAGCGATTAAAAAAGTTAGGAAAAGGCATAGGAGACGTAACCGTCAGCATTTTCCTACGTGACCTACGAGGCGTATGGCGCAAAGCAGACCCGAAACCGACTCCGCTTGTCATTCTGGCAGCTAAGGGACTGGAAATCATAGAAACGGAAAATCCAGAACAAGCATTAATAGAACTGAAAGCATTCTGGGGACAAAACAAGATTGCTGGAAAGTCCTTTGTGAATTTTGAAACAGCCTTGTTGCGATATGGTAAAGACCTTCGTAGAAAAGAGAGGCGTTGTCTGCGCAAATAACTGGTTTTTGAAGAGTTTATCTAGCTCTTCTCTCTTAAGCTCAGCTTTGTTACTACTTCAACAGGACATCCTCTGGGGAGACTTATCTTCCTCTGCCATTCGTTGCCAACGGCAATAAGCGCATAAACTCCAGAGATTTCAGCTCTCGCCTTATGAACAAGATTAACGAGTGCGGCTTGAGTTTCCCCCGTCTTAATCATATCATCTACGATGAGTATGCTGTCTCTCCTTTTTACTGTATCTTTAGGCAGGTAAAGTGTCATAGTTATGCCTGAATCTCTCAACACATAAGTTTCTTCTAGGAAAGCAGGCACCCCCACTTCCTTATTTCTCTTTGCGATTACCAAATTGACGCCAAGCGAGTTAGCCACCATAGTAGCGAGGGGTATGCCATCAACCGCCGCCGTTAAGACTCTGGTCACGCGTTTTCCTGCGAAGGTTGCAAGAGCATGATGCGCCGCCTGTCTCAAAAGATTGAAGTCGCCTATAATGTTAGTATTATCAAAGTAGCCATCCTTGTTGAATACTATTCTGCGTCTCAACTCCACATGCAAGCCAACCATCTTGGATAGGGTTCGCCATAAAAGGCGGGCACGTTCAGTGTTGGGCAAAACGTGACCTTTAGCGTAGCGACTTAGAACAGTTACAGGTAAGCTCGTCTTGCTTGACAACTCTCGATACGTATACTGCTTCTTCGCTGTTCGAAGCAGCTCGATTGTCATCAACCGCAATTTAAGATCTTCTGCGTGGGTACTCATAGCACCATCTCATTTATACAACAACATAGCAATATTGAAGAACAGTAGTTGTATTTTATCTTCAAGGATTTATAATTTTTCATTGAAATCCACAAAAATGGGAGAAACTGTAGAGAGACCTGTGGGAAGCGGGCCCGCTGGGATTTGAACCCAGGATCTTCGGCTCACCTCGTTCTCGCTTAGAAGGCCGACGCGCTATCCAAACTGCGCCACGGGCCCCGTCTCTTTAGTGAACCGCGTTAGTCATGGGATAGCTAAGATATAATTCTTTCATCTATTCAATGTAGATGGCCGGGCGGTAAGGTCTAGCCAGCTGAGCCCTTTTCTTCGGATCATAACAATAAGGGTCTTTTTCGCTGTAAACACAGATCTCTGCATCAAATTCTCGTCTAAAGAAAACTTCCGCCTCTTTCAAAGTTCTATCTTCGTCTATGACTTCAACCTTTAGTTGTCTACGCTTCTTCTCACTCGGCATCCGATTGACTTCATCGATGATTTGACTCACGAATTTTGCAGCTTGGTTAGTTGCTTTTCCCATATCAGCCTCCTTCATCAGCTCCTTCATTAATTCGCCTTGTACAATCTTGCCAGAAAACGACTTTTCTAACGCCTTCAGATACACTTTCCACTTCCATGGCGCCGCAGTGTAATAACATATCCTCGTTGGCGCAATGCTTGTAGCCCTGAAAATGTTCAGCGTGTCCTCCAACATGTTTTGTATTAAGGCTTCGCTTTCCTCCGCAGAGATGTCAACCTTTGCCTCGTCTGGTTTTGGCCAAGTGGCCAATGAAACAAAGCCTTTTCTGCCCATTTTTTCCCATATCTCTTCGCATATATGAGGAGTGACTGGAGCAAGCATTCTCACCTGAGCGTCTAAAACCTCGCTGAACACATTGGCTATCGCAGCTCTCCTGTTGGGGCTTTCTCTTTCTTCGGCTATTCGACGTAGGTACCATTGAAAGTCTTGTTCTAGGTCGTATATAGCGCTGTGAATAGCCTTACGCACAGCAAGTTTGTCCATAGCTTCGGTTGCCCTTCTTATGTGATACTGTAATCGGCTAAGCATCCATCTGTCAGTTTTAGTTAACATTGAAACCTTCTGAGTTCCACGAGATACCATTTTTGTGGTTTCACCGCCAAATCGGTACAGACGTTCAAGCCTGTCCCGCACAGATTTTGCCAAGGTTGAGCTGAAATCAGCATCCTGAAGTAGTTCTGCTGAGGTCAGTACAGCCAACCTCAGGGGGTCTGCTCCAAACATCTCAATGGCTTCTCGTAAGGGAATAATATTTGCGTAAGACTTGCTCATTTTTTGGCCTTCCATTAGCACGAAGGCGTTTACCGCTATTTGGCGCGGCCACAGTTTTTCTGGAAAGATGGCGATGTGATTGAAAATCATGAAGGTTAAATGGTTAGGAACTAAGTCGCGTCCAGAGTGTCGACTGTCTAAAGGATAGAAGTAAAAAAACTCTTCCCGCATTAGCTCCAAAACGCTTTGTTCTAAGCCTGCTTTTCCTGCTACATCATTGACGTTTCCAGTGCCTAGAAATATGTAGTCGAAAACGGCGTCAGTTAACTGGTCTGGTCGTATTTTGTGCTCTTTTAAGCTGCGAACAATTGTGTAGTATGCCATGTAAATGACTGAGTCAGATAGTGACTCAATTATCCATTCTGGATCCCAAGGAAGTCTAGTGCCCAGTCCTGTTTTCCGGGCGCACGCTTTCCCATGTAGCCAGTCGATGACATAGTTGAACTCTGCACGTAATTCTTCTGGAAAGATCTGCATTTTGTCAAGCCATTTATGCGTCAGTTTTTTCCATTCAAGTTGTCCGTAGTCTATAAACCACTGGTCTTCAAAGATTTTGATGACACACTCGGTTCCACATCTGCAGAAAACTGGCTTGTTCATGAGCTCATACATACTCTCTGCTTTATTGTCTTCGATTAAATCTTTTTTAACTTTGTCTTTGGCTTCAGCAACCGCAAGACCAGTATACTTGCCAGTGTTAGGCTTCATCTTGCCCGTGTGAAATTCATGTCTATAGACTTCTTTTGTTGCGTCTTCTAATTTAGAGTCCATCTGACTTACAATGCCCATTTTTCGGACAACATCGCCTGCCGGAAATTCACCATACTCTGAAACTGTGATCATAGAAATCGGCTTTATCGCAGCGACAATTTCTGGAGATAATCCGAATTCTTTGAGTTGTGCTTCGGCCAAGCTTAAGTTTTCTAACGCGATATAATCGTAGGGTGCATGTCCAGGAACGGACATGACCACTCCTGTTGCATTTTTTGGGTCGACGAATTCTGCTGGTAGAATTGGGACTTTTTGGTCTGTTACGGGGTTCTTAACGTGTCTTCCCATCAGTTGACTTCCCAAGAAAGTTTCAACAACTTCGACTTTTCGGTTTAGATAGCGTAACTTCTCAACGCTCTCTTTGCTAACTATCCATTGTTCGTTGCCTACTTTCGCCTTTGCATATTCTACCTTTGGATTTAACCATATGTTGGTTACGCCAAAGATTGTTTCTGGACGCAGAGTAGCTGTAGGCAAAATCCAATTGTTGTACTGGAATTTTATGAGCGTGAACTCTCCGATTTCTGGTTCTACGTCGCCCAGCGTGTCATGTTGCCCCACCGGGTTTCCTTCATTTGGACACCATCCCACGGGGTGGCTTCCTTGGGAAATGTAGCCTTTTTGCCTTAGTTTCTCAAATTGCCATTCGATGAAGCGGTTGTATTGGGGGTCTATGGTTGTGAACTCTCGTCTCCAGTCTATGGAATAGCCTATTTCTTTCATTCCGGCTTTGAGTTCTTTGTGAAAGTATCGCGCCATGTTGAGGGGTTCATAGAAATCTTTTAACAGCTTTTTGGGCACTTTGTAGATTCGCACAAATGTGTCGATTAAGTCTTCATCGTTTGCGGCAAGACGTTTCGACATGGCAAAGACTGGTGTTCCGGTGTAGTGGAAAGCCATTGGCAAGAGCACGTTGTAGCCTTGCATGCGCATGTATCGGGCGTGTACGTCGGCTAGTGTATAGGTTCGGCCGTGACCTATGTGTTGGGGAGAGTTAGGGTATGGATAGGCAACGGTTATGAAGTACTTCGGCTTGTTCGGATCTGGGTTGCTCTCGAAGATCTTGGCTTCTTCCCATTTCTTCTGCCATTTGCGTTCAATCTGTTTCAAAAATTCCATAAAGGTTTCTGGATTGGGCAATGTGCTATTAAGTGTTTTGTCAGCTATTGAGGTATCGATCCCTCATTTGTAGCACCGACATGTAAATAACAGAACTTGCTTTAATCTGTTTCTGTTTGTTTTCTTATGATTTCTTCTGCTCTTTGCAAGGCATCTGTCACTTTGTTAGTTTGGGTTCCGCCTCCTTGTGCAAAGTCTGGTCTGCCGCTTCCTCCTCCGCCAAGCAGTGATGCTGCTTCATCAGCGATTTGACGCGAGTTTACGCCACGCTTTAGGGCTTCTTTTCCAGCCATAACTACGATTCTCACGGTTTTGTTAGATGTACAGAGCACCATAACGCCCTTGGGTTCGATTTTAACTGTTTCGCTGGCGATTTGAATCAGGTTGTCTACGCTAACTTCTTTAACCGCGTGAATAATGGTTTTCAGCCCATGAACTTCTTTGGCTGTTTCCAGATATTCCTTAGCCTTGTACTCTGCAAGTTCTTTGATGAGATGTTCTATTTCCCGTCGAGTTTGCTTCCATTCTGTTACAACACGCTCGGCGGTGGTTTCAAGTTTTTCGAGGGGTGCATTCAGTTTTTCCGAGATCTTCCACAGCAACGCTTCTTTCTGCTGAACTGCTCTCAAGGCCGGAAGACCAGCGCTGAAAACAATCCTTTCTACGCCATCCTGAATGCGCTCTGTGCGAAGAATTTTTATGAATCCGATTTCGCCCGTGTTTTTTACTTGGATTCCTCCGCAGGCTTCAACATCCCAGTCTTTGACGTTCACTATGCGGATTTCTTTGCCTGGCACGACTCCGCCTTGGTAAAGGCGGAAGCCATATTGTTTTTCTGCTTCAGTTCTGGGTTTAAATGAAGCTTCAACTGGAATGTTGCGTATCACAGCCTTATTGGCCAACTCCTCGATCTTATGTGTTTCTTCAAGAGTTAGTCTTCTAAAATGGGAAAAGTCGACTCGTGATTTGTCCACGTCTTTTTGTGCGCCTGCTTGCCAGACATGTTGCCCTAGTACTCGCCTTGCGGCCCCCATGAGAACATGAGTTGCCGTGTGTTGTTTCATTAAGCTGTTTCTTCGCTCCCAGTTTATGGTTGCAGCTACTGCGCTTCCTTGCTGAGGAACAGTGTCTTTCACAACATGAACGATGATGTTGCCGACTTTTTGAACATCTATGACTTCGGTTTGTCCGCCGTTAAACTTCAAGAACCCTTGGTCTGACGGTTGTCCTCCTCCTTCGGGATAGAAGGCTGTTTGGTCTAGCACCACGTATTTGTCGTTTAGCACCTGGAGGACACGGGCGACGAATTCGCGGAGGTATGGGTCCTCGTAATAAAGCATCCTTGTTGGCTGAAGACCCAAAAGTTTAGGCTCAAGCTCCTTTAGGGGAGTTTCTACTTCCTTGACAGGCGTTTGAATATGGCTTTTTGCTATCATTCCGTAGAAGTCTTCAGGTAGATGGACTGTGATTTCTTCTTCTTTGGCTGTCTCTGCCACCACTTCAGGTGGAAGACCATGCGAATCGTAAAGTTGCATCAGCTTATCTATTGGAATTTGGTTTATTCCCTTCATTTTTAGTTCTTGGGCCGTTCGCCTAACAAGAGAACTTCCTCTTTTTAGGGTTTGTTTGAACTTTTGTTGTTCCACTGTGAGTATTTCCAGTATTTCGTCTCTCATCTCCTTTAAGTGCGGGTAGTCTTTGGACCAATACGTTATTTGCATGTCAACAATGTCAAGCAATTTTCTCTCTATACAAAGCGTTCTAAGTAGCCGATGGGTTCGTCGTAACATTAGTCTGGCTAAATATCCTTCACGGACGTTTGATGGAACCACTCCTTCAGCAAGCATAAAAGCTAAGCATTTTGTGTGATCAACAACTGCAAAGACGTTTTCGATGGGAAGTATAGTCTTGTTTAATTTTTCAAGGCTCATGACAAGTTGTTCGGCAATCTTCTGTCGCGCTTCCCTACGGTTTGAGGTTTTTTCAATGCTCATAATACCCGAAACTTCTGCTACCTTTGCTAACAGTTTTGCATCGATTTGACTCATCCCAGCCATTTTCAAGATTTCATCTAGAAGTGTGTCATACACCGCGTGAAAACAGCTCACTGAGCCTTGTGATAGCCATGCATATCTTTCGATTCCATAACCAGTGTCAACGGTTCTGATGGGCAGTTCAACAAATTCGCCGTTGGCAACCTTAAATTTCATGAACACCAAGGTGGCAAGCTCAAGTCCCCGAACAATTGTTTCAAGGTCGGGTCCAGCGTTTCCTCCGCCTGACCACACATCTTCTTTGTAGATAACCTCTTCAGACTTAACCCCTAAGTCCTCTATGACAAACTTATGATGGTACCGAACGGTCTGGTCTTTCCAGTAAACTTCTTTGTCCGAATAATTGAAGGCGTGATGCCCGCCCATTTCAAAAATGGTTAAGTGCCTTCCAAATGTTGGGCCAACGTTGTCTATGTCAACTAACCGAATGCAAGGTTGACTAATAACAAGGGGGTTAGCAGGCGGAGGAACAACCCCATTCGTGACGTAAGGCTGAAAGTCTACAATGCTGGCGCTGGTAAGGTAGAGGTCGTCTCTCCATCTGGCAACAACTGGGTAGGGCTTGATTCTTTCATGACCCTGCTTCTCAAAAAATGAGAGAAAAGCCTCCCTCATTTCACGAAGACTAAGACGATTGCGAGTTGGCGGATTGTTTATGAAACTGAGAGATGCACAACCCTGATGAGTCGCTTCTCCACAAGTTGTTTGATCTGGATTCTGAGTCCAAAAATATACCTTACAGACTGGACACAGCTTTCGAATGTATCCGCTTTCATCAAAAAAGGGAATGTGATACTCGCTTTCCGGAAAAGTTTTCAAGTCATATCCTCCAGGTGTACAGATGAAACTATGCGACTTCAGAAGTTAAAGTTTAAGGGCAAACATAAGGATTTCCAGACCATAAATTGAAAACTCCTAAACTTCATTGTCCACAAGAAAATGTCTACTCAGCAACACAAAACAGGCAGGCAAAATGGTTGAAACTCAAAGAAAAAAATTTACCGTCATGTTTATATGCACCCAAAATGCTCGTGATATTTCGGGTTGCCGGCCATAGGGCGCGGGATCCACCTGAACCCGTTCCGAACTCAGAAGTTAAACTGCGCTCCGTTTTCGGCGGTAGTGCGGTCTTCGGCCGTGCAAAACCGGAAAAGCTGGCAGCCCCACTGAAACCCAGAAATCTGACATCAAAATTCAATGTGGAGGGAAAATCCTCAAAGTTTATTACCCTCTCTTTACAGTTTTTCATAGAGTGATTTCCATTGATAATGCCGCAGGTTTCGCAGTTATTTCCAACAGGGGACAACCTTCTAGGTTGGATTTTCCAGCTAGCTTTCTTCGTCTTTTTCATAGTATTCATGTTTTATGGGCAGCGAATTCAGATTTATATTATAATAAGAGAAGTTGAAGGCTCCCTGATGAGATTAAAGTTCATGCGCGATGAAGGCAGAAAAGTAGCTATAAAAACTGTTAAAGAAATAGGTAAGCCTTCAAGCGATCCAACACAACGCGTTGACCAGTTTCTTGAGTATTTTGCCATATCACCAGTGAATCTTGACCCATCTGGTATCATTTTGAGATTGGAGCATCTTTTAGACGTAAGAGAGATCCGCTTCATGGATGACGTACACCTTATGGCCCCTCAAGCAGATGAAACCCAGACAAACAATCTAGAGAACATGCTTGAGGCAGCATTGGCTTTAAACATAATCTACAAAATAATGAGACACTACTATATCCTAGGCAAGAAAACTTTCAGCCTATACATCATCATGCAACTCCAAATGGTACTACCCCTAATAATGCGCGAAGCAAAAGCCTACGCCAGCGCCTTAAAAGCTTTCACCCAAGGCCAGCCCATAGGCGACGGAGCAGGCGCACTGGTGGCTGCCACACTAATGCGTAAGCATGAAAAAACCCAAATCGCCAAAGATGTGGTCATGGCCAAGGTACCTATGGAAGGACGAACCACTTATGTCATAAAGGCCAAGGGCCCAGGAGGAAACGTAGGAAAGCCTGGTGAAGCAATAAAGCGTATAATTGAAGAAAACGACGGAAAAATTGCTTTAGCTATTGTCATAGATGCGGGATTAAAGCTTGAAGGCGAGAAACCAGGCGAAGTGGCCGAAGGTGTCGGTGTCGCGATAGGTGGACCCGGAGTAGAGAAATATAAAGTTGAAGAAGGCGCCCTCAAACATAAGGTTCCAGTTAACGCAATTATCATTAAAGAAGATGTGGGAGACGCCGTTTCGCCGATGCGAAAAGAAATCGTCGATGCCGTAGACAATGCAATTCAACGAATCAAACGGTTGATTTTAGAGCGAAGCAAAGAGGGCGATAACGTGATAATTGCCGGAATCGGCAACACAATAGGCATAGGACAATAGGTGAAAATCAATGAGTGACCCCTTTACCACACAAAAAAAGACTTCTCCAATTCTTATCGCAATTCTGCTGGTAACTTTCCTATTGTCTATTTTCTCCATTTTCCTAGGATTCAATTCCTATGTAGAGGGAGAGGCTGAAAGTGGCAGCACATACATGATTCTGGGAGCCACAACCTTGGCTTTATCAGGTTACGTGTTGTTCCAAACAAGAAAAAGGATTTTTAAACTTGCCTTAGAAACTCAGCCTCTAGCCACAACAATGCTTTGCGAAAAATGTAGCCTAAAAAACGTTCGAGATTTCCAGCGAGGAGATTACATATTTAAAGAAGTAGAACCCTGCCCAAAATGTAATGAAAAAATGGTAATCTCATCAATTTACAGGGAAGTTAAAGAGAAAGGAAAAGAAGAAACCTAACTAGGTTAACACATGACAACCGTCTTTTGTTATGACAACTGTGTGTTCTGCTTGTGCCACTGGTTTTCCACTCGCTTCGATAAACACAGGATAAGCCATCAGACTTCTTGAAGAGAGAAGCTCTGAAAACGCAGCAGAATAATGGCTAGTAGGCACGCATCCTTCGAGCCAACGCTCTGAGAAGGGCAATGTTCGAAAATTCCTCTCGATGTAATTTAGAAGTCGCTTTGCATAATCGTTTCTCAAAGACTTACGTTTCCTAAGGCGGAAAATATGAGCTTCCTTTCCACTTATAACCTTGCCAGCCGCGTCGGGAATAGTTACAAACGGTTCAACAGCGTAGACTTCTCCAATTTGTACTCTAGATAGAGACAGCTGAAACACATTTGGCAAAGCCTTACCAGCATGCACTAAATACCGGCCGACCTGATGTCCAGTCAAATTTGAAATTGGTTTAAACCCTTGCCTTTCAATCGATTTCTGAATTGTTGAGCCAAGTCTTGTTGCCGATAACCCAGGACGAAGCAGTTTTAGGGCGGTTTCCAGCGCCACTTCTGCTGAATGTACAAGGCTTTCATATTCTGTATTAAAGCACACAGTTACGGCAGTGTCAGCAATATATCCATCAATGTGCACACCTATATCCACTTTGACAATAGAGTTTTCTGGAACAGATCGCTTATCTTGCGGGGGCGAAGTAGAGTGAGCAGCAACCTCATTGATAGAAACATTGCATGGGAATGCTGGCTTTCCTCCGCTTTCTCGGATCAATGATTCAGCTTTCTCGCAGATGTCAATTATGCGCATGCCTTCTGAAACTGTCCGTTGCATCTTTTTGCGAACTTTAGCTGCGATTCTTCCCGCTTCCACGTATTTTTGAAAAACCTCTTCGGGGACGGTCATAGCTAGCACGAGTTTCCTTAGAGAAGTTTAAGGTTAAAAGAGTTTGGAACACAATGAATTCTAAAGGTGTGGAATGACAACCTATGAGGATAAGGTAATAAGCCCATCTCATCCAAGATAATAAATCGGATTCGCTTTGGAAATATCAAATTTGTTGTCAAAAGCTCCCTCCAAACTTTAGCGCAAAAATGCATGTTTAGTCATGTGGGATTATTAAAGTTCAGTATAAACCTTAAGTAGATACCTCTATATTTCAATAGCAAGGTGAATGCCTTGGACTGGTGTTAAGCACGAAAAGGGTATTCAACGACGATTTTCTAGTTGTCACCATTTTCTTGACAAATAAGCTTTTCAGTAATATTCAAACATCAGATTTAGGAGGCATTCGAAATTGACCAAGTCGTCTGCTGGTAAAACAACAATTGACCCGTTCGGAATGACAATAGTGGAAAACTACGAACGTCTATACGAAGAGTTCGGAATTCAACCCTTCAAGCCTTTGTTGCCAAAGTTACCTAATCCCTACATGTCTATGAGAAGAGGCGTAATCTTCGGACACAGAGACTTTGAACGCATTCTAGGCGCCATAAAGAACCACGAAGAATTCGCCGTAATGAGCGGCATCAAGCCGACTGGAGAATTCCACCTTGGAACATTAACGACAGCCCGAGAGGTCATATATTTCCAACAGCAGGGTGCTATTGCTTTCTACTGCATAGCCGATGTTGAAGCCTACGAGGATAACAAAATTTCCTTCGAAAGAAGCGAAAAATATGCCGTGGCCAATGTTGCCGACCTTCTGGCTCGAGGATTCGATCCTAAACGAGGCTACATTTATCGGCAGTCAAAAGAGAACAGGGTAAAGGATTTAGCCATAATTTTTGGCAGAAACGTAACCTTGGCTACCATGAAGGCCATTTATGGAGAACGCCACATGGGACTTTATATATCCGCCCTGATACAGGCAGGGGACATACTTCTGCCTCAACTTGAAGATTTCGGCGGACCAAAACCAACTGTAGTGCCAGTTGGCGTTGACCAAGACCCCCACCTCCGCCTAACCAGAGATCTAGCCTTCAAGTTTCACAGAAAATACGGCTTCATTTTGCCCTCCTCTACATATCACAAACTAATAAAATGTTTAGATGGTTCCCCCAAAATGAGTAAACGAGACCCTATGAGCTACTTCACCTTTCAAGAGAGCCCCAAAAGCATCGCGAAAAAGATCTCTAATGCCTTCACCGGTGGGAGACCCACAGCGCAGGAACAACGTAAACTCGGTGGAGTACCAGAGATTTGCCCTATCTATGAAATGTACATGTTTCATCTCTTCGAAGGGGACAAAGATGTTGTCCAACTATATCACGATTGCAAAAGCGGAAAAATCCTATGTGGAGAAGACAAGGAACGACTCATCAATATTGTGTTAAACTTTGTGAAGGAACATCGAAGAAAAAGGCGTCAAAACATTGACAAGGCAAGAGAAATACTGGAAGTTGAATAATTATCACAAAACAGATAAGCATAAATAAGATTGTTACGTAACCCCTTTGCGTTGGTGAAGGGATGCCCTACCAATTTCCAAAATTCAGCTTTTGAACGTTTGTTTGATTAGCGAAGGGCATTTTCCATTAGCAGAAACTTCTATACGGTGTGACTGCAACACTATACGGCATTATGCTTCTCCTAGAATTGCGTTTATCATAAAATATGTAGGAAGATGTATACATGGTCTATCTGAGAGAGCATGAACAGAAAACCCTGTTTGCCCTACAAAGGCTGAAAGGGAGAGCAAGAGTTGCTCAGATAATAGAGACTAGCGGCTTAGCACATGCAGCGGTCATGCGAGCGGCGCTAACACTTGTCGAAAGTAAACTGGTGACATTGCACGAACAAAGACAGACAATTGTCACTCTAACTCAAGAAGGAAAACTCTACGCAGAAAAAGGGTTACCAGAACGTGGAACTCTTGAAATGACTTACAGAAGAGGAGGCGAAATTCCAATTTCAGACATCCCGCATGAAGTAGACATATCACCGGGCGCTATTCCTGTTGCGCTGGCTTGGCTAACTCGAAAGCATTGGGCAACAATAAACAGAGAAAAAGGCACTATTGCCGTCGCACAAGAAGAAAAACCTCCACTTGGAGACGATGAACGGCTCTTAAGAATTCTAGCCAAAAAAGGCTCAGCAATAGTTCAAGAATTTGACAAAAGCCTACAACGAGCCGCTATCACACTAAAGAGACGCAAACTCGCAAGAATGAGAGAAAAAACTCTGCAGGAAATGGAACTTACCGACACGGGCTGGCAGGTAGTTAAGAAAGGACTCCGATTTGTTTCAGAGATAAGTCAACTAACACCTGAACTTATCGTAAGTGGAAAGTGGAGAGAAGTCAAACTCAGAAAGTTCGATGTGACTGTGGCAGGACCAGAAACCTATCCAGCAAAGGTTCACCCTCTACAACAAGCCATTCAACGAGCCCGAGAGATTTTCCTAGAGATGGGCTTCACCGAAATCAGAGGACCATTGGTTGAAACAGCCTTCTGGAACTTTGACGCCTTGTTCCAACCGCAGGACCATCCAGCACGAGAGATGATGGACACATTCTATCTGTTGAACCCGAAGGCTGGCGGACTGCCAAAGAAGAGCGTGGTTGAAGCAGTTGCAAAAACTCATGAAAACGGGTGGATCACAGGATCGAAGGGTTGGGGTTACAAGTGGAGTCCAGAAGAAGCGAAAAGACTGGTCATGCGGACGCACACCACCGCCGAGACAATTAAATACCTTTCTGAGCACAAGAAGCCGCCCATCAAAGTCTTCTCAGTGGACCGAGTCTATCGAAACGAACAGGTCACCTACAAGAACACTGCGGAATTCCACCAGATAGAGGGTATAGTGGTAGGAAAAGGCGTGACCTTACGCGATCTCATGGGAACGCTAAAAACGTTTTACGCAAGGTTCGGGTTGAAGAAGGTGAAGTTCTGGCCGTGCTACTTCCCTTACACTGAACCATCAGCCGAAGCCACGGTCTATGTTCCCAAACTGAAACGTTGGATAGAACTCTGCGGAATGGGCATGTTTAGACCTGAAGTGTTGGCACCGATGAGAATAAAATATCCAGTGTTGGCCTGGGGGGGCGGTTTAGAACGCCTTGCTATGCTTGAACTGGGCTTAGACGACATTCGGTTGCTGTATGGCAACCGCTTAAGCTGGATTAGGAGGACCCCCATATGCCAGTAATAACGTTGCAACAAGAGCGTTTCATCAAGTTTGTTAAGCGCCAACTCACTGTTGAAGACATGACGAAGTGGCTGCCCTGGCTAGGCTTCGATATAGAAGAAATCGGCTCAGACTATGTCAAAGTAGAGTTCAACCCTAACCGCGTCGATTTCTGCAGTTACGCCGGCGTAGCACGAGCCTTTCGAGGATTAATGGGATGGGAAAGTGGGTTGCCAAGGTACAAGGTCAAAGGTGGAAAGACTGTACTAAAGATCGACAAGAATGTTACAAAAATCAGATCTTACATGCTGGCTGCGGTTGTACGCAACATAAAGCTTGACGAAGAATCAATTGTAGACTTGATGGAGATACAGGAAGACTTGCACTGGGGAATCGGGCGAAACCGCAAAAAGGCTTCAATTGGTGTGCACAACATGGATGTTATCGAACCGCCGTTCACGTTCACGGCTGCTGAACCCGACAAGGCAAGGTTTGTTCCGTTGGACAGAACAGACGAGATGAGTTTGAGAGAAATTTTGGAAAAGCACGATAAGGGTGTGGCTTTCAGACACCTAGTAGATTGGGCTCCAAGATATCCGTTGCTGATAGACAAGAATGGTCAAGTTCTCTCTATGCCGCCTATCATCAACGGCGAGCTGACTCGAATCACGAGTAAAACAACCAACTTGTTCTTAGATGTTACAGGAACCGACTACTTGGCTGTTGAAAAAAGCCTAAACATTTTGGCCACCGCGCTGGCAGACATGGGCGGCAGGATAGAAAAAGTGCACGTGAAATATCCCAACCGTACAGTTGATTCACCAGATTTGATGCCTCAGAAGATGAAACTCAGAATAAACTATGCTAACGAATTGTTGGGGCTCAAACTCTCAGAGTCTCAAGTTGTTGAAAGCTTGAGGAAGTGCAGGCTAGATGTCAAAACACTGAGAAATGGCATTGTGGAAGTGGCAATTCCAGCCTATCGAATCGACGTTTTGCACGAGGTGGATTTGGTTGAAGAAGTGGCAATTGGCTACGGGTATTATAGGCTTAAACCTACTATACCTGAAACCTTAACCATTGGAGAGCAACATCCAGCGCAAAGAACTGCAAACGTTGTAAGACAGATTATGACGGGTTTGGACTTCACTGAAGTCATGAATTTCACTTTGATAAACGAGGTTTTTCACTATGAAAAGATGCGCCTAAAAGCCCGCAAGACGATCAAGCTCGCCAACCCGGTCTCAGCTGAATACACTATCTTGCGGGAAAGCTTGCTTCCCGGTTTGATGAAGAACCTCATGGAAAACAAACACGAAAGCTTCCCACAACGTCTATTCGAGGTCTCAGATGTTGGACGAATAAATCAACGAGTGGAGACGCGCTGCGAGAGACGACTTCACGTAGCTGGAGTTTCCTCGCATTCAACCGCAAGCTTCACAGAAATAAAATCTACCATCGAAGCGCTGTTACACAACATGGGGTTGAAGCGCTGGGAAATCAAACCAACAACTCACTCAAGTTTCATAGAGGGTAGAGAGGCGGCTGTCTATCTGAAACACAAGGAGATAGGTGTGTTAGGAGAAATACATCCCGAAGTGTTAAACAATTTTGAACTGGAGAATCCGACGTGTGCCTTTGAGATAGACATCGAAGAGATCTCATAAACAAGAGGAGGAGTAATTGTGGAGATACCTAAATGTGAGAATTGTGGTAAGATAGCCCAATACAAGTGTGCCGTTGACGGAAACTATGTGTGCTGCGAATGCGCAAGGTTCGTACCAGTTGGCAAACATCATATGGCAGAGCCAAAACGACCAAAAATCAAAATTGAAGTCCTCGACAAGATGAAACAAGACCCAAAAGAAAGAACAATCCTAGAAGCCTTAGAAGACCTAACAGGATGTCCACCAGCAGAGAAAATCGACCTAGAAACAGAATGGAAGCCGCGGCCTAGATAAGTGTATGGACATAAAGAGTACAAGGTCAAAACCATGGCAGTCTGCGCAAACGGCGAGCCAGCCGGCTACCTCGACTTTCTTTTCACCATGGATCCAGAAGAAGACATGAGCATCCAATTCTGGGAAATGGCAATACACCCAAGATTTCAAAGTTTAGGACTATTCTCAGCTATGATAATGAAGTTGAAGCAGATTGCAAAGGAAAACAACGTGAAGAGGCTGTATGTTTCCCATGAAAACGACAACCTGCCAGCAATAATCGCCCAATACATGCTTGGCGGCAAAATACTCTACGTGAGAGAGTGCGGCAAAGAAGAAATTGGCAGATTCGGCATTCCAAGACGAAACGACCTGATCTTCCAATACGAACTCGAAACAAAGAAAGCCTAGCAGAAAGGAAAGTTTTATCTCAACTCATCTTCATTATGAATAATTAGCGATGACTTTTCGGAGCATCCCACCGGAACCCTAAACAGGGCTCATGCAGACGGACCTAACGGAGAAAGGTGAGTTTTCACTTGCCAATGAGGAAGGGTTTACCCAGACATGGGACACGGTGGGCGCGGGCGAAATGACATCCCACGTCAGAGAGAGCTCAACAGAGAGGAGCGACATGCTCCAACTATGAAGTTGTGTGTTAGTTACGCTGGGAGACAACGCCCGCGATAAACACTTTTAAGTCTGTCGTTTACGAAACATTTGGAAGCGAGGTACATACCTTGGACCTAGAAAAGCGGCTGAATCTTGTTACAAGAAACACAAAAGAGGTAGTGACTCTTCAAGAGTTACGTACACTGCTGGAAACAGAGACTAAGCCCAAAGCATATTGGGGATTTGAATCCAGCGGTCTCATGCACATTGGAATGAGTTTGATCTGCGGTTCTAAAATCAAAGATATGATAAAGGCCGGGTTCGATTTCGTAATTTTCCTCGCAGATTGGCACTCATGGATAAACAACAAGTTAAGCGGCAACATGGAAAACATTCATCTCTGCGGTGAATACTTTAAAGACTGCTTCACCGCGTTAGGAATCAAACCTGAAAGTGTTCGTTACATACTAGCCTCTGACCTAGCTGAAGATGTTGAGTACTGGGAGAAAGTGGTTCGAATAGCCAAAAGCGTTTCTCTTCAGAGAACATGGCGGGCTCTTCCCATCATGGGGCGGGAAATGAGCCTAAAGGACATGGAAACCGCCTGGGTTTATTATCCATGTATGCAAGCGGCTGACATCTTTCATATGCAACTTGACATGGCTTGCGCAAGCATGGACCAACGAAAGGCTCATATGTTAGCCAGAGATTCCGCCGAGAAACTGGGCTGGAGAAAGCCAGTAATCGTACATACACCACTGCTGATTGGATTGCAAGGTCCTCAGAAAAGTCAGACACAGTTCGATGAAAATGTGGAATTAAACTTCCAAATCAGTTCAAAGATGTCGAAGAGTGTGCCCAAAGGATGTATATTCGTGCATGATTCTCCAGAGGAAATCGAGACGAAAATCAAGGAAGCATACTGTCCACCGAGGGAGATCAAAGGCAATCCGGTGATAGAGACAGCTAAATTGACCGTTTTCACCGAGAGAGAAAGCCTAACCATTCCACGCGCACCCAAGTATGGAGGACCAAAAAAGTTCGATAGTTACGAAAAACTGGAAGAAGCATACATGAAGGGTGAGCTTCACCCCCTCGACCTCAAAGAAGCCATAGCCGAAGCCCTCATTGAGATTCTCAGACCAGTTAGAGGGTACTTCCACAAGCACCCGCAGAGACTGGAAAAGATGATGAAGATAGAAGTCTCAAGGTAGAATCAATGTCAACAAGCCTGCAAAGGAAAGCCGAAAAGCTTGCAAAACTTCTAGAAAGGCTTGTAGCAGAGGCAACCAAGAGCACTTTAATCGCTGTGGAAGGACAAAATGACATAGAAGCCTTAAAAGAACTAGCCATCCAAGGCAACATAATTTCAGTCAAAACCGGCGGAAAGTCGTTCCTCGACATCCTAACCGAAATTGAAGAGCAGAACATAAGTAAGGTTATTCTCCTTTTAGATTTTGACAGACGAGGAAAAGAATTGGCAAAAAGCCTTAAGCAACGCTTAGAAGAGGAGAGAATAAAGGTTGACATCAACTTCTGGAATAAACTGCGCACTTTAGTCGGGCATGACATCAAAGATATAGAGGGTCTACCAGCTTACCTAAAAACACTGAAGAAACGAATTGGTAATTAGCAAAGTATAATAGTGGGAAACTGCGTTAAAGCCGTAACGGGTAAGTCACGCTTACGGCGTTATAGGAATTCACCCATAAAACATCTTAATTGGAGGTGACGCTCACGGGATCATCCCAGACCGTTACAGTAAAGTATGTAGTCCGCGCCAAATTCGAAGTTGACGGGGTTGTGGAAAAACCAGACGTTATCGGCGCCGTTTTCGGTCAAACCGAAGGCTTATTTGGTTCAGAGCTTGACCTACGTGAACTGCAAAAGTCAGGGCGCATAGGAAGAATAGAAATAGAACTGCAATCGAAGCAGGATAAAACTAACGGCTCAATTATCATTCCAACAAGCTTAGACAGGGTTTCAACAGCCATTATCGCAGCCAGTTTAGAAAGCATAAACAGAGTTGGACCGTGCGACGCTAAAGTTGTTTTGGAAAACGTAGAAGACATACGAAATGCTAGACGAAGAGCCATAATCGACAGAGCCAAACAAATCCTTCATGAATGGACTATCCGAAGTCTCCCAAGCACAGAAGAGATCTTCCGAGAAGTTGCCAAGACCCTTAAGGCGCCAAAGGTCGAAAAATACGGACCAGAAAAGCTATCTGCAGGACCCCGCATCGACGACGCAAAGGAAATGATCATAGTCGAAGGCAGAGCAGACGTAATCAACCTACTGAAATGTGGAATCGGAAACGTCATCGCCCTAGAAGGCGCCAAAATCCCCGAAACCATCATAAAACTAAGCAAAGAAAAAGATGCCACAGCCTTTTTGGACGGAGACCGCGGAGGCGACCTCATCCTGAAAGAACTGCTGCAGGTGGCTAACCTCAAATATGTTGCTAGAGCCCCCAAAGGCAAAGAAGTTGAGGAATTAACTTCAAAAGACGTTCTAACAATACTCCAACAAAGAGTGCCAATTGAGACGATCAAACCACGCAAAGCCAAAGAGCGACGAAAAGTGATTGTTCCAAAAAAGATTGTTGAAACCGCAAAGGAATTAAAGGGAACGTTAGAAGCAGTGCTTTTCAATGGAAAAATTGAGCAGATCAAGCGGCTTCCAGTAAGCGAACTCGCCGAAAAGCTTCAAAAAATCAATGATGTAGACACTGTGGTTTTCGACGGCGTGATAACCAAGAGACTTGTAGACATTGCTGATGAGAAGAAAATCAAACACCTTGTAGCCGCTCGTGTTTCAAGCGCAGTCAAACAACCATTAAATATCAGCCTATTGACATTCGCAGACATCGAGAGATAAAATCACCTGAATCCAGCTGACTATGGTTTAATTTGGTTGCTGTCCTACAACGCAGAGTGACTTTTGCGTTTGTGATCCACAGGGTCTGGAGACATCTCTAGCAGATCCCATTTTTCGGGACTCTGTTGATGATCTCTGCTTGAAGCAAACCAAGCTTATGTAAGCATACTGAATCAAAGGAAAGTGAGCCACACTGGGCATGAAATGGTAATGTACGCTCCGAGATGACCATAAGTCATGAGATCGTACATTAACGGTACTATAGACTGACGATAATCCAAGCTTTTTTCATGAATTCCTTGTACCTGTTTCTTAGGGTGACCTCTGTGATCTGCGCGATTTCTGCTACTTCTCTCTGAGTTCTATAATCCCTTGAGATTTTGGAAGCGATGTAACAAGCTGCAGCGGCGATGCCTTTGGCTGCCCTACCATAGGTTAGTCTGAGCTCTTTTGCTATTTGAATGATATCATAGGCTGTGTCTTCTATCTCTCCACTCAGACCAAGTTCGGTGCAAAATTTGGTTATGTAATTGTTTGCCTTTTGAGGCGACACAAAAAAACCGAGATTTTTAACCAATAATCGGTAGTAGCGCGCAACTTCTACTTTGCTGATACCCGCGGATTGGGACAACTCCTCGATGGTTCTTAAGACTCTGCACTGCCGGCAAGCCACGTATATGGCGGCGACTGCCATTGCTCGAACTGACCTGCCACGTGTTAGACGTTTCTTAATGGCCTTCCGATACATAATGGCAGCGGTTTCGAGAACATTTTTTGGAAGTTCGAGTGAATCAGCAACTCTATGCATCTCCGTCAGGGCTGAGGCGAGGTTTCTTTCTGAATAACCGGAGAAGCGAGTTCGCCTTTGCCATCGACGAAGGCGATGTAGTTGTGCCCGTTTTTCTGAAGGATAGCCGCGTATGTCACGTTTCTCGATGTTTGTTGAAAGACCTTTGTCGTGAATTACAAACGTGGAGGGAGCTCCAACTCGAATTTTTTTTGCTTGCTGTTCAGGGGTGAAAGCTCGCCATTCAGGTCCTCTATCTGGTAGTTTCGTGGTGATGACGAAGCCACAGCTTGTGCATACAACTTCTGCGGTTGATTTGTCGTGCACGAGCGACGAACTACCACATTCAGGGCAGGTTTTAGATGGAAGCGATTTTAATCTGACTCTTTCCTCAGTTATTGTCATAATAGCTTACACTTTTCCATTTTATACGAACATTTGTTGGGGAGGTTTTCCTATGATTTCTCTAATGTATCCTAAGACTTCCCCTGACGGTCTCTTAGGTACAAGGCTCAGCTCTATAAACCCTCTGGATAATGCTTCGCTAACTGACTTTCGGGTATATCCTAATCTTAGTGCTTGGTCAACCGAAACCGTTCCGTTCATAGTAACCAGATGTAACAGTAGCTGGTATAACTTCGTCAAGTTGGAAGGTACACATTTAAGCGTGCCAAACCACGTTTCGATGAGTTCCAATCCTTCGGCTTTCAGCACTAGATATTGTCTTCTAATAGAGAACTGGTATCTTCTTGGCATTGTAAGCATACAGTTGGCTTGGAGGTTTAAAAGATTTTCGATTTAAATGGAAAATAGTAATGCTTATATATCCACTCTCACAAATAGAGGGCTAAATTAATGAGGTAGAAGAAATTGTCTACACCAACACCTTCTGTTCAGAAGATAGAGCTTAGCTTGGATGCAGATTTAATGAGTAAGCTGAAGACGAAAGCGGACGCGGCAAACAAAACACCATCAGAAATGGTCGCTGAAATCCTTAGAGCGCAGTTGAAGTAGTGCAAGAATCTTAAGAGAGAGAAAGGAGAAGTAAGAGGGAGATGAAGGAAATTTTCCTTTTTCTAAGAATCTCTTGCTTTACTTCGACCTCTATTTCCCCTTTTTTGATTGATTGTCTAGGGTCTGTTTGCTGTGTTGTTGGTCATGAAAGTAGCTTCATATGCTGCTCAAGAAGTATGGCTAGCTTGGTCGAGGCGTTATCCGCGAGTGTGTTGCTCCCTTGAGGATCAAAAGTGTTGAGGAAAGAAAGGCACTAAGCCTTATTAAGCTCAGGGGCTACAAACCGATCAAACGTGAGAAGCAAGAGGACGCTATCCGGTTTATAGCCAGGATTCCTCGAAAGAAAACTCGTATAGTTATTTTATGCTTATTAGAGGTTAAAGTTGTGGGCGTCGCTTACGTTAGGAAAATGGCAAAGGCAATGGAAGCGGTTCAGGCTGAAGAGGGAATCATAGTTGCTAATGCACGATACACCTACGCGGCCAGGAGAGACGCAAAAAAGTACCACATTGAATTGATTCCAAGGACGTTTCCGTCTTTTAACATATTTGAGCATAAATTGGTGCCAAAACATGAGGTGGTTTCACCAGAGGAAACAAAGAAATTATTAAAGAAGTATCGTGTAGAAGGGCATCAACTCCCTCGAATTAAAGCATCTGATGTCGCTGTGATTGCAATAGGTGCGAAGCCTGGAGGCATCATTAAGATTACTAGAAACAGCCCTACAGCTGGAAAACATGTTACATACAGATATGTTATTCCTGGATAACACGTAAATCCGAAAGAGAATGTTCAAATTAGGCAAATGAAATGTGAATAACAAAATGCAAAAGGACTGGCGAAAACGGAGCAAGCGCGGCTATTTCGTTAGCACTACTCCTGAATATAAACCGCTGCTGAAAGATGAAAGCGTCCAAAAATGGATTTCGAATCTAAAAAAGAAAGCTGGATGGAGAACAACCATTCCCAACTTTCTCAGAACCTTGCACAAATTCACTGAATATTCACGCAAGAATCCGAACGAGTTGATCACTATCGCATCAAGCACTGAAGAAAATAACCAGCGAGAAGAAATGACTTCTGCAACCTCTTCAATCATGAAACTTGTGCAAGAGTTTATAAACGAACTGCTTAGTTCCGGCAAACAAGAAAAGGCAAGACATGTGAGAACCTGCCTAATGTCCTTCTTCAAAGCGAACGGCATCTCTTTAGAACTTGACACTATCCCTAGAGTAGCCAAAAAAGAAGAGATTATTCCTAGCAAAGAGCAGATTTACACTATGGCAGACTATGCCGGTTCTCCACGAAACCGGGCCATAATCCTGTCTATGTATCAGAGTGGACTTGGAATAACCGCCTTGCGTAATCTCAAGATTGGACATGTCCAAGACCAACTTGAAAAAGGCAAGATTCCTATAAGGATCCGCATCACGTCTCATATCAATAAGAAATCTTCGCAGATGCCTTTCTACGCTTTTTTCGGAGCTGAGACATGTGATGCCTTAAGAGCATATGTTGACGAACGGAAAAGAAAGATTCAGAAAATAATGAAAAAAGGAGGCAACGTGAAAGAACTAACGGAAACCAGTCCTCTATTCGCATCTGAAGGAAAAAACGTGCCCTTTGGAGATAGAATGGCTGTCTCAAGCATCTGGCGCGTCATCAAAGACTCAGCGGAGCGGGCGGGCTTGCAAAAAGAGAAGATTCAACCAAATTCTCTGAAAAAAGCGTTCGAAGCAGAGTTAAACAGGTCACTTGAAGACGAAGAAAAGAGAAAATATTTGATGGGAAGTCCCATTCATGACAAAAAACTTAACGTTGCTGATATCGAGCAAAAATATTTGACATGCAATTTCAGCAGACAGGAGCTTGGCAAGCTGATAATTATCAAAGAGTTTTTGCGATCGCTCGGAATTGAAGAACTTGAAACAAAGATTCAAAAAGTGCGAGAACGGAATCCACAGCTGACGGAGATGGAAGCCATAAGATTCATATTACGTAAAGATTATGTGTCATACTCTAAGCAGAATTAAAAGATGGGTTTGTGCGCACATGTTTGTGACTTTGTGGGATGAAGGGCGAGACGATGCCTAGAGATCCTGTCTGTGGCATGATTCTGGACGAAAGGACATCTAAATTTAAGATCAAGCATGAAGGAGAAACGTATTATTTCTGTAGTGTGAAGTGCAAGAAGAGATTCAAAAGGAATCGAAGGAAATTTGTGAAGTAGACTGGAATGTTTCTCATGTGCTTAGTATGCACGCGCAGGTGAACTAAACGGCCTGAAAGAAGCTTATTTGTGAAGATCTTGGTGATGTAGATTATGGGGTTGAATCGGTTTCTCTCTGGGAAGGAGATTTTGATAGATGATGCTGGATGGGGAGACCTAATTTTAGGCGTGGTTATTGGCACCTTCAAACTTCCAGACCGCAAGTATCTGGAACGCAGGATCCCAGTCTCTTCCTTCCAGCCGCCCAACTTCGAAAATAAGCTGTACTTAGATGACGCCGTGAAGATTGCCGAGGAGATCGTTGAAGTGATGCGGCCTGACAGGAAAACTCGTTTCAAGATCTGCTCAGGATACGTTCTCTCCAGCATTCGCAGACACCTACGAGACCGAGGATTCAATGTGGAAGAAGTGGAAATCACAGGTGAACTCCAAGAGATGGTTGAGAGAAGCTTCGTAAAGTGGTGCAAAGAAGTGGGAGTGTCAGAAGAGAGACTGGAAGACAATAGGAGTTTCTGGATACTTCTGGAATGGGTTGCGGAAAAACCTAGAATCAGAGAGAAGCTCGTAAAGACTGGATGGAAGAGCTGGAAAAAAAGTGGCGAAAAAAAGCATTCAAAAAGAATAGTTCTCAAAAAGACTAAAGAAGTGAGCCAGAGGCACGCATGCGCACACCAATCAGCAATCCTATTGCTTAGTTACCAGAATTTTGCCGCCAGCCTTCTCAATCTTCTCGGCGGCAGATTTGGAATAGGATTTTACTTGTACAATAATCGGGTGAGTAACTTGCCCCTTTCCAAGCAATTTGTCGTAACCAAGACGATTTAGATAAACCTTTATCCCATTCTTTGTTTTTTTGGCTTGCTTGTTGTCTAAAAGACTGTCAATCTGTTCGTCTAGTTTCCCAACGTTGATCGCACACACTTCCTTTCTTTTAGGAGGCTTAAACCCGTGTTTTCTCAAGTGTTCAGGCGCATATTTTATCGTATGGGTCCATTTGTGTTTGCGTAACCCTGCCTTCCCGTGCCCTCCTCTTTGCCCTCCTCCCCTATGTTGACCTATTTGACCGTATCCGTGGGTTCTTGATCCGCGCTTTTTCCTCGTTTTTCTTTTCTTGTGTGGCATTTTTACAACCTTGCCAGCGGTTTTGAGGTTGTCTCGTGCGCAATTAGCTCCCCATTCTGCATGCCTTCTGTCTCTTTCTGTCTACTCATTCTCGGATACAAACGCTATTTATTTGGATCTTTCTCAATCGCCAAAAGCTTTGCCAGATCTTTCTCCAAAAAGCCTATCCAACCCTGCTCCAAATGAAAACTAGCATTATCACTAATCAACCTAACATCACAAGAATAATTACCATCAACATAACCCTTGCAATCAGACTTCTTTACCGGAACGCGACCACACTTCGCCCTACACAAATTCTCAATGCAACCTTCTATTGTCAAGTAAAGCCGCTCCACCTTGAAGTGAGGCGTAATCCTCTCCGAAACCGCCTCAATATCTTCATGCTCCATCTCACTTTTCGCTCCCTCAGTAAACCGCTTCCCAATAAGGATGCCCTTATCATAATTCTGCTTCTTAAGAACTTCACTCATCTTCCTAACAGTATCCACGCCAACATACCCTGACTTTGACTTGGCTTCGGTTATAACACGTATCAATATCTTGTCATCTGATTCCGACGGCGAAACCGTAAGGTCCACCTTCTTTTCCTTTCTTCGAGTTCTCCTATTTTCGTAGTCTCTAACGGCCGAAATCACCTCAGCCTTCTTAACAAGCCCCTCTCCAGTTATTTTGTCACCCATCTACCAACCACAACTCCAAGGAACATTCAATTGGCCCATAACATCCCATTGCATCTTATATATTCTCACGGGACTTTATATATTGTTCAGCAAAATCCATACAAAGAAGACAAAGGTACTGGCAACCACATAGAGATAGCACGCATTGTCACTTGTGCTGGAAGACTTCCGAAAGTTCATAAAAAAGAAGTGAAGCTTGGTCTTTAGGCGTTTTTTCATGTTCTTGTGAAGATGATATTACTGGCTGTATACATAATCTTGTCTATCAAGAACTGTTATTTATGTTTCCTTTGCGCGTATGGAATTAATCCTCAGAAAAACAATGGAACAAGTATACCGTACGCATATACCCCGATGTTTTCAGCGTATTAAATGTAATAATATGTCTAAACGTCCTTTTCTTTCTCGGGTGTAAGTGTTGTCAGAGAAGTTTTCTAGAAAATGGGAAGAAAGAGAAGTGAAACCACCTTTCTACAAGAAGATAAAGGATGCCGTCCTTCCCCCAAGTCCATTGAAACCACGCCTCGAAATCGCGATTAGGCGTATCAAATTGCACGTCCAAAGGTTGGACAAGGCGACGAATCGCTTATCACAACGCGACAAATTCATCTTCAAGCAAGTTGTTGAGGCTTACTCAAGGCGTGACTTGTCGCGTGCTAATGTTTTTGCCAGCGAGCTGGGTGAAATACGGAAAATGGAAAAGATGATCATACACGCAAGACTGGCTTTGGAACAGATTGCCTTGAGGTTAAGGACTGTTTCGGAGCTTGGCGACATTGTTAGCACGCTTTCTCCGACGGTGGGCGTGCTGCGCAGTGTGAGAACAGGGATGGTCGGCGTCTTGCCTGAGGCTGAAAGGGAGCTGGGGCACATTGGAAATTTACTCAGCGAAATAATTATTGAAGCCGGTCAGAGCACAGAGTTGGACATCAACTTTGAGGAAATGAACGAGGACGCCCAAAAGATATTGAAGGACGCGGCATTCGTGGCAGAACAAAAGGTCAAGGAGAGATTTCCGGAGTTGCCCGTTGAAGTACCAGGTACAAGGAAGAAGACTTCTGCCAAGACGTAGCTAAGAATGAAAACTTCTCGGCTGAGAAAAGCTCGAAAACAAATGGACAGCATCCTCAAAAAAGACTCCTTAGCCGGTTTGTATCACCAGTGTTTAGAAGCAATCTCAAAAAGAAAACAGATTTTAACTTCATTGTGGCTACCCGAGGACGTCGTTGGCAACGAGCAGCACCATATCCTTAAACTCTTCTTCACTTTTGACCTTCTTTCTGCCCACTCTTTCACCTCTAATTTTCCATGCATGCACATGCGCGGAATGCTTTGAACGAGGTCTTCAGGTGTCATGCGCCCGCATGCATTTGAGAGAGTTTATTGGACAGTAGTCTCATCTTCTAAGGGGGTTCATCAGTTTTTGGAAGATGCTCTTTTTTGGTGTTCGAAAGAAGCCTTTGTCAAACATAGGATTGAAGTCGGGGTATTCCTTCTTTAATCTATTAATCGCGTCTTTAAGAGATTCTTCTCTCTGCTTTCCCTTCACTAGGCCCCTTCTGCGACATGCATTGTAATAAAATCTAAGCTTGTTTTGAGCAGATCCCTCAGGACCCTTTGGGATATACCCCAGTTCAAACTTTATGATCTTATTCATCTCTTCTCTTTTCACAGCTAGTTCCCTTCTTAAGATCGTTCTAAACTGAGTTGTTTTTGAATAATAAAATATTTTCGATTCCAATGAAAATTAGTAAAGACTTATATTGACTCACTTCACATTTTTCAAGAGATGGAAAACCTATTCGCCTTCTTTGACAGATTCCGCATGACCCCATTAGCGGTGGGTTCTCCACTGACTTGCTTTCTCATGCATGACAAGCATGTCATGTGGATGTAGATGAGCCGTAAGGTACTTAATAACGTGCACCCGGGCTGGGGGGAAGGAGTTCTAGGGGTTGTATCATCCTTGGGAAGAGTAAGATCACATATAATAAAGAATATTGCTAAAGATCTAATGGCTCGATTTCCAAACAAGTTCACCAATGACTTCAGTTCTAACAAGCAGCTTGTGGAAGACTTGACAGATGTTGCTTCGAAAAAGTTGAAAAATAGAATTGCAGGATATTTAACCCGTCTAATCAGATTGTCCCAATATTCTGGAGAAAAATCACAGCGAAAACCATGGGGATATAATAAGAGGACCTAGATTTGTCTAGAGAACTGACTGACCTCGAGAGTAAAGCTTATAGTTTCATCAAAAGGCGTGGAGAGGTGCTGACCACAAGTATTCCCACTAGAATGATGGGTGTCATCCCAACGTTGAGGAACAAGGGCTTGGTTGAAGTATTCAAGAAAAGAACGTCAGAATGGAGTCTTAAGAAGAGGAAATTCGTGAAACTAAAGAAAGATGCCAGTCAAACAGAAGAACGAGCCTGATTCTGGAGCTTTTACTAGGTTAAGCAAGGATATGTTGCGGAGCACCGAAACTGAATCTTAAGAATCAAACTATGGAGTCCGTATGCCGAATATCTTATTCATTTTGCCTCCTCGTTATGTGCCTCAACAAGCCATTCTGATAGCGAGTTCGCCTTTTCCTCAACAAAACGATGCAGAACCCGCCCGATGTCATACACAAATAAAAGTACAATACCTAAGACGACGATAGTAGTGATCGTCTGAAGTGAACTCCCAACGCTATCCAAACTATTAAAGAAAGGAGATATCGCCGCTGAGCACAGAATAGCAGCGATTATGCATATAGAATCCTTCAGGACTCTTCCTCGAGCCTTCCTTTCCTTTATGCCTAGACCTTTCAGAAGAAACCTTACTGTTTTGTCACTTATCTGCACGGCATTGAACAATGCTCTCACCAGAAAAATCCCTGCAACAAACATCGTTGCAAATCCCACCAAGAACCCACTTTGCTGGCTAAAACTACTTAACATAGGTGATGTAATGACACTAATCAGCCAGAAGGTCAAAGCTAGCACTGAGCTAGTAGCCAACTTGGGCATTCTACGCTTGATTTCTTCACTGACAGGATTCACACTCATCCAATCCAAGATGTATTTTGCTTGCCCTATTCTCTCCGACGTCTAATATGCATCTACGACACAATAAAGGGACGTATGCCATGTGTGGTCGACGGTCAAGAGATGCTAAAGCAACGACACTGTCGTCTTCTCTCGAGGTTTTATAAACCTTCTGTCTTTGAGGGATTGCTGATTTTTTCAAGGACGAGTATGATCGCGAGAGAGATGAGGATAGGTAGAAGAATGATTTTTACTGCACTTTGAATGCAACGTAAAGAGTGCTTTTAGAGTAGTAGCTCGCCTATGTCGTATGTAACAACACATACGACCGTATCAGCACCTCCATAATAGATAAGGAGCTTATCATCGATCAGAATCGACCCACAACTGAAAACAACATTGGAAACTCTTCCAAAACGTTCATAGTCTGCTATGGGTTCCAAGATTGGCTTTTCAGAACGGTATAGAATCCGTTCAGGGTCATCTTTATCAATGAGGATGGCACCAAGGCGGTATATTTTCTCAAAGTTTACACCATGATATATGAAGAGCAGTCCTTCGTTGATCTCCATTGGTGGACCAGCTGCACCCACCTTCCAACTGTCCCACTTCTTCAATCTAGGTCCAATTATTGCCTTTATGTCAAACCAATTCCGGAGGTCTTTGGAATATGCGATGCAAATGTCTGGGTCAATTCGATGAAACATAACATAGTGTCCACCAACTTTGCGAGGGAGAATTACTGCATCCTTGTTTCGAACACCTTTGAATGGTGTCATTTTTTCACCCCAATTCCATCGCTTATTGAGCAAATCATCTGTTGCGATGGACGTTAAGGCGATCTGATGTGTGTGTGAAACAAGGTCATGTAACGCTGTGTACGCCATGATACATTGTTTGTTCAGCATGGTCAATCGAGGGTCCTCACAGCCACCTTTTTCAGCATTGTTTGTTGGCTCGAAGACAGGAGACGATAATCGCTCTTCAATGTGATACCCGTCTGACGAGGAGGCGTATCCGAGTCGAGATAATCCATCGTTGCCGACAGCACGATATAGAATGTGGACCCGCCCACCTATGCGAAGAGCCGCGGCATTAAAAACTGCGCGAGCTTCCCAAGTGTTTCCTACGATTGGCCTAAGAATAGGGTTCTCTGGAAATCTCTTCATTAGTGGTCTTCCTATTGGTCATCTTGGAGTCACGTGACTTTTTTTGTTTGTGAATGGAGACTATGGATTTAGGAGTTGTGTCATATACAGACGTTGCTTCCTAACTCCTAAATATTGGCATTCCAACGAGTTCATCCAAAATCTTCCGTATTGTCAGCATTCCCACCAAGTATCCCTTTTCATCTACAACTGGCAGATGCCGTATAGAATGTGAAACCATGAGCCCTTTAGCCTTCGCGAACGAATCTTTCTTCCTCACAGTCAAGACGTTCTTTGACATGACTTCTTTCAAATGCGTGTTTAGGGGTACGCTTTTGGCGACGCTTCTAAGAATGTCTCGTTCTGTGAATATCCCCTTACATTTTCCTTCATCATCTATTATTACCAATGAATCAGCATGTTTTCTGAAGAGTAACTTGACTGCATCTTCAATCGTAGTCTCTTCCTTTGTTGTCACCACGTTTTCCGACATCAGATCTTGAACCTTCAATTTTTGCAGACCACCAAGATCACCTCTAAGCTGTTTTGCACATTGTAATCTCACCAATCTCTTTCAAGTTTCTTTACAGATTATTCATTATGTTCAGCCGACAAACTAAAGGTTTCCCATTCCATCGTTTAGAAGAGATAGACCTTGAGAATCTAACTGATTCGCACAAGAGTCACGTAATATGCCAATCATCCGCTTACTCACTTAGAGTTTCTAGTTCTAGTGAAGCAAGAAGATAAGATGTTGTGGCTTCCGCTCCTTGGTTCAAGTTCACTCCGTGAGGAGTTATCCCGTCATAACAAGCACCCGTGTTGGGGTCACAAACCATTACATTCTTGGAGTTTTTTCCTAAAAACCAGTCAAATGCAGTGTGGGCTACTTTTCGATACCGCTTCTCCTTAGTAACATTAAAGCCAGTTACGGCTGCTTCTACCATACACGACGCCTCAATTGGTTGCTGATCGTACAAAGCTCTATGAGAATCCCGCTTATACCATCCTCTGTTGCCAATTGGGACAAATCTATCATCAATTACCTGAAGTTTCACCAGAAAGTCAAGGCTCTCCTTAGCGATCTGAAGATACTTGTCTTCTCTAACAATATCATACGCACCGAAGAGTGCTTGGGTTAAACGACCGTTGGCATAGGTTAAGTATGGCTCAAACCAACACCATTCAGCAGAAGAAAAATGTTGATAACCTTCTATCAGTTGATTAGTCAAAGACACGATGTTCTTTGGAAGATTTCTGTCTTCCCCAAAAGCCTCATAATAATGGCAAAGACCCAGAATCGTAAAAGCCTTAGTCCTGGGACTCTTAAAGTTGGATACATGTTGAAAGCCTCTGTCAAAAATCTCCCTCGATGTGCACTTAATGCCTTCAGAAAAACCAGTTGAAATCACATACCCGCAAGCCCAGAGAGCCCGTCCCATGCATTCTTCTGACCCCACATCATCGAGGAAAACACGGTCAAAACTGAGCAGATTGTGGAATCTGCCATCTGATCTCTGCATGTGCAATAGGAAGCTCAAATATGTGTTAGCCAGTCTTTTTGCATCGGAATCGTCATGAAGCCTGAGAAATCTCATGCACGCAATTAGTGCTCGTGCGTTATCATCTGTTGTGTAGCCTTCCTTTCTATTTGGAATCGAGAATTTGGTGTGCTGCATTATACCTGTATCGTCAGTTAGAGCCTTCAAACCATCTAACTTGATAGTTGGGTTAATGATCGTCACCTCTTAATCTTCAATGATACGGTTGTACAACTTGGCATATTCTTCTGCAACTTTCGACCAAGTGAAGCCTCTACTGTAAGCATAAGCTTTCTTCTCCAAGTTGAGCCTTAGTTCTTCATCTTCTAGAAGCCTGTCTATGCACTCAGCGATTGAGTCAGGGTTTCTAAACTTGCACAGTAATCCGCGTCCTTCTGCTAAAGCCTCTTCAGCGTGGAGGTATGGAGTCGATATTATGGCCTTGCCTGTTCCCAGAGCATATGTAAGGGTTCCGCTGCTTATCTGATTCCGGTCAACGTATGGAGTAATATAGAAATCTGTTGCTTGCAAATACCTTATGAGTTCCTGTTTTGATAGAAAACGATTGTGAAACCTGACATATTTCCATAGCCTGAGTTCATCAACAAGCTTCATCAATCTCCTCCGATAACGCTCACCCATAGTCTTCCTAACCTCAGGATGTGTCTCTCCGATCACCAGGTAGAGAATTCTCGGTTCTTTTTCAACAAGTGAAGGAAGAGAGCGAATGGCGTATTCGATGCCTTTACCGCGACTTATTAAACCAAAGGTAGACAAAACTATTCTTCCTCTCATACCAAGGGTAGCCTTGGGCTTCTCACTACTGACTAACGGGACATCGGGGCAACCATGAGGAATAATGCTGATTTTTTCACGGTGGGTGTCAGAGTTCTTTAACAGTCTCATAGCTGTTCTCGTCATAACAATGATTGAGGCACTGTGGCGTACAATGCTTTGTAAGACTTTTTGAGCCGTTGACCCAAAGTTTGGCACGATAGTGTGGAGGGTAGTTACTACTGGTTTCTGAATACCCTCGAAGAATGAGTTAATGTATTTTCCCCACTCTCCTCCAAAAAGCCCGAATTCGTGTTGGATGTTAACCAGATTGATTTTGGATAGATTAACGTAGCGAGAAGCTTGGATGTAGTCGTCCACTGAGCTTCGTTCGATTTGGAATCTAACTCTCCTATCATAGTTGTAGATTGCGCCTTCCTCATTTATGGCGATAACTCTTGGTGGTCTGAATTCTTGAAGCTTCTCTATGGCATCGATCAAATCTTTTGTGAAGTTTGCTATGCCACACTCTCTCGGGGGATAAGTGCTTAGATAAGCTATCCTTTTAGCGTCGGCACTGGAAATGGATTGTTTTTTTGTCACTTTGAAGTGTCACCTTCACGTGTGTGCACGTCTAGATTCTTGACTATTGTCGCTCCAATTATGGTTCCGCTTGGTATTAGTATCTCTTTTTTTCCGTCTTTTGTTTGCAGGATTGTGTGCATAAGTTTTATTTCTTTCACGAATCCTGTTTGACCGGACAGAGTAACCATATCGCCATGTTTGAAAGGTCTTGAGATGACCAGAAACATGCCTGCGACTGTGTGGGTTAAGACTGTTTGGGTTGCAAAACCCACTACTAATCCGGCAAAAGATCCTAGTGTCAAGGCGGCTGAAGGGCTTATCCCAAAGATTGAGGACATTAATGTCAGGAGGACAGCGACTCCGCCAATCTTTGAGATCGTCCTGATTGCAGAGGCAGTAGGGTGGTCTGATACCTCCCTCAGACTGTGATATATCACATTGCTTACAGCACCTACTGCTTTGTAGCCAAATGAGAGAATGATTATGGCGTTGATGTATGGAAGATATTGTGCATATGACTGGAAGAGTGAAGTGAAGTTTAGAATGTGATGGATCGCGAAGATGGACAGACTCATGGCAACTATGTATATAACTAGACTTATGGTATCTCTCTTTGCCTTTTTGCGCCATTCATAGGACAATCTTATCACCGAAGTGCTGCGATAGAGCTACACTTATTCAACTTGTTCGAACACTTTTAGTACCAGCATCCCCTGAGATTATTGTCATCTGATACTACCATTCTTGCTTGATGTCGTGTGAAATGACATAAATGCCGTTGTGCATATGTGTGGGGTCACCTACGATGACCATAGCGTCCTCCACCGGGTTGATATTGACCATTTCTGCCCAAGATAATTCGTCTATTGTAGGCCTTGCGGTTGCCAACTCTTGGGTTTGGTGAACTATTATTCTTTGATTCGGTTTTCGGAGTTATGGATCGGACTTTTCCCGCCTTTGTCAGTGAACCATGCGAAGGCAAAATATCACCTCACTCATGTTTTAAGACAGGGTTAAAACAAAAAGAAACCAGAAAGTCTCGCGCAGGCGACGAACTCTCCCGCGAGTTTCCTCTTACCTTTTATCCTGTCTTTTTGCTCCTAATACGTTCCAGCCTATATAAATCGTGTGCATCATCCAGTCTGTAATCGCGTTTACGCGCGAATTTATACTTTTAATAGCACACAAAAGTCTTTTAAATAGAGATTGTCATAAATAAACGGCGCGCGCCACAGGAGGATTTGTATTCGCTGGGGCAGACGTGTGTCGTCGAGAGACTGGAAAAAAGACGACGACAACTGTCATCCTTTTAGGTCTCCTGTCTCGGTTTAGAAGTAGTAGTCTCTAAGGCCTTTAGGACTATCACTTCCGGAATTCAGTTGCGAAGGGCTTACCATACGTGTTGTTGTTAAGAACCGTAGGCAAAAAACAACAACAACTGCAATACGGTTGCCCGAAACACCAGATTGAAGCGTGTGGACGGTTAGAGCTGAGACATTCCAGGTATAGTTTGATGACAACAACTAAAGCCAAAAAATATCTACTAGGGGTTTCTGGGCGTTACCTTAAGAACAATAGTGTTCTATTTTGACTCTTGGCTGTCTCTTGCAAATCACCTTTCTCTCTTCTTTGCTTCTGTCATCTTATAGATACCTTTGGTAATGTACCAACCTTCGTGATGTTTGTTTGAAGTTGTTTGGCTCCATCCATTAGTCTAAAGGGTTTTCGAGCTCTTCTTCTTTTCTCCACTCATTTTCTCATCTCCGCCTTGCTTATCACAGCAGCTTCCTTAATCCGACTCAACGCCTCTTTCAAGCGAAAGTGACAGGTGTAGACGTTTACAGCGTAGGAGTGACCTTTACGTTTGTAAAGTCTTATATTGGAGACTGAAGCCTACATCTAGAGGGACAACGTTGGAAAGCAAAGCAATCGAAGGTTCAAGAGAGCTCAAAGAACAACTCTTAGACATGGAAAAACTGAAATATTGTTTTGAATGCGGCATCTGCACCGCAAGTTGTCCCGTTATTGAGATAATTCCCAACTATTACAATCCAAGAATCCTTCTTGAACAGATTCTTCTGGATTTGGACAAGGTATTAAAAAAAGAGACGCTTTGGTTATGTGCTTGGTGCTACAGATGCCATAAGAGATGTCCACAAAGGTTGAAAGTGCCTGAGATATTTCTTGCCATAAGAAAAATAGCAACTCAGCAAGGGCATTTTGAAGGATTTAGCGAAGCTCTAAGACTTGTTAGCAGGCATGTTCCTTTTCCAGCCACCTATTGCTGGGTCTGTCTTCATCCAGAGCGTGCCATGGTTGACAGACAATTCGTTGAGAAGACCCTTAAAGATGCTGCAAGTCTTTCTGCGAAGAAGAGAAAGGCAGTTTCTACTCAGGAAGCAGAAAAATATGAAGTGGCTGTGATTGGTTCTGGTCCAGCCGGGTTAACTGGGGCTTATGAACTGGCTCAGAAGGGCTTTCCAGTCACGATTTTCGAGTCAATGCCTAAACCAGGCGGAATGCTACAAAAATGCTTGCCTATATATCGTCTGCCTAAAGATGTCTTGGATGCTGAGATTGCACGCATGAAAGATCTGGGAATAGCATTTAGAACAAACGTAACAATTGGCAAGGACTTAACTATTGAAAAGCTGAGGCAAGAGGGGTTTAGAGCCATATTCATTGCTACAGGGGCGCATAAAAGCAGAGAACTAAACGTTAAGGGTTGCAACCTTGAAGGAGTTGTGCGCGCCCTGGAATTTTTGGAAGAAGCAAACGTTGGTAGGGCTAAAGTTGGAGAAAAAGTGGTTGTCATCGGTGGAGGCAACGTTGCAATTGACGCTGCCAGAACAACTCTCCAAATGGGAGCAAACGAAGTTGCTATTCTTTATCGGAGGTCAAGAGAAGAAATGCCTGCAAATCCGTGGGAAGTTAGAGAGGCAGAAGCTGAAGGCGTGGAAATTCAGTTCTTAGTTTCTCCTAAGAGGATTTTGGGTAAAAACGGGCGAGTTACGGGTCTAGAATGTATCAAGATGAATTTAGTAGAGCCAGATGAAAGTGGAAGAAGAGCGCCCGTTCCAGTCGAAGGCTCCGAGTTTACGGTAGAAGCTGACATGGTTGTTCTCGCTATCGGTGAGACGCCGGATCTTGCATTTCTGCCAAAGGAAATCGATATTACCGAAGCTGGTACAATTGCAGTTGACCCTTTTACAATGGAGACCTCTGTGCCCGGTGTTTTTGCTGGAGGTGACGTTGTTTCGGGACCAGCAAGTGTAGTTGAAGCTATAGTGGCAGGTAAAAGGGCGGCTTCTTCCATTGAACGCTACTTGAAAGGTGAAGTCTAATGACAAAGGCTCAATTGCAAGAAACCGAGCAGGTGAAGTCTGGCAAAGACATCCGCATAGGTGTTTACGTATGCCATTGCGGACTAAACATAGCAGGTTCAGTAGACTGTGAAGAGGTAGCCAAGTTCGCAGCAGGTTTGCCCCAAGTTGTTATTTCAAAAGATTACCGTTACACATGTTCCGAACCTGGGCAGGAGTTAATCGAGAACGATATCAAAGAGCACAAACTTAACCGTGTTGTTGTGGCTTCTTGTTCACCAAGGCTTCATGAACCAACCTTCCGAAGAGTCTGCGAAGAGGCAGGATTGAACAAGTACCTTTTTGAGATGGCTAACATCCGGGAACACTGCAGCTGGGTGCACCTGCATGATAGGAAGAACGCCACAAAAAAAGCTGAAGACCTAGTTCGAATGGCTGTGGCAAGAGTTACGTTGCTAGAACCAGAAGAAGAAAACATGGTACCAATCATTAGGAAAGCGTTAGTTATCGGCGGTGGAGTTGCAGGCATCCAGGCGGCTTTAGATTTAGCTGACACTGGTTACCAGGTGTACTTGGTTGAAAGAGAACCCAGCATAGGCGGAAGAATGGCACAACTCGATAAAACTTTTCCAACAATGGACTGCTCAATATGCATTCTTGCACCGAAAATGGCAGATGCCGGCAGACATCCAAACATTGAACTGTTAACTAACAGCGAGGTTTTAGACGTTAAGGGCTACATAGGAAACTTCAAGGCAAAAGTGCTAAAGAAACCCAGGTATGTTACAGATGAATGTACTGCGTGCGGCGACTGCGTCCCTGTCTGTTCAGTAACTTTACCAAACGAGTTCGACATAGGTCTCGCAACCAGACACGGAATTTACATACCTTTCCCTCAAGCTGTGCCATCCACTTACATCGTCGATAGAGACCTTTGCCTCAACAAGGAAAACATAATTGTATGCGACAAATGCATCAAAGCATGTGAACGCCAAGCAATAGATTTTGAAATGAAACCTGAAATTTTGGAGTTGGAAGTCGGCACAATAATTGTTGCCACCGGAGCCGACGTATTTGACCCTGCATCGCTGGTGGAGTACGGCTACACAAAGTTTCCAAACGTCATAACATCTTTAGAGTTTGAACGACTAATCAACGCAGGAGGACCCTCTGGAGGCCATCTCATCAGACCCAGCGACATGAAAATTCCAAGAACAGTAGCTTTCATCCAATGCGTAGGCTCTCGCTCTGAAAAGGGACACCTCTACTGTAGCAACGTGTGCTGCATGAACACAATCAAAGACAGTCTCCTCATCAAGGAACATTGGCCTGAAACAAAAATCTACGTATTTTACTTGGACATCCGAGCTTACGGCAAAGGCTTCGAAGACCTCTACAAAAGAGCAAAAAAAGAAGGAGTAATATTCATTCGTGGACTTCCAGCAGAAGTAATTGAGGATAGAAAAAACCAGAATTTATGGCTAATCGGCGAGAACACACTGCAAAAAGAACTATACAGAATAAATGCTGAAACGGTGATTCTGTCCATAGGCATCGAACCCAGAAAAGACAGCGATGTTATACAGCGGCTTCTAACTCTGTCCAAAACCCAAGACGGTTTCTTCATGGAGGCACACCCGAAACTGCGCCCGGTAGACGCGCCGACAGGCGGAATCTTCCTAGCTGGCTGTGCCGAATCGCCTAAAGACATAAAAGACAGTGTAACCCAAGCCAGTGCCGCTGCCTCAAGAGCAAGCATTCTCATGGCAAGAGGAAAGGTCACAGTTGAGGCAATCACACCAAGACTCGTCGAGGAAAACTGCACGGGTTGCGGGCTTTGCGCCAGAGTTTGTCCCTACAACGCAATTATCATAAATAAAGAAAAGAGAAAAGCTGAGTTCATTGAAGCAGCCTGCGGTGGATGCGGCACATGCGCCGCTGAATGTCCTTTTGACGCCATAAAGATGCGGCATTTCACAGACGAACAAGTCTTTGCTCAAATTGACGCCGCAACCGAGCAGGATGCCGACAGGAAGATTATAGCTTTCTGTTGCAACTGGTGTTCCTATGCAGGCGCCGACTTCGCCGGCGTTAGCAGAATGCAGTATCCATCAAATGTGCTCATAATTCGAACAATGTGCTCAGGCAGGGTGGCGCCAAAGTTTGTCGAGTACGCTTTCGCAAAGGGAGCAGCCGCTGTTATGGTTTCTGGATGCCACTTGGACGACTGTCACTATATCAACGCTAACTATCAAACGTTGAAGAGGGTTGAAAAGTTGTGGAAGAAAATGGAGAGGCTGGGACTCAACAAAAATCGGCTGCAACTAGAGTGGATAAATGCCTCAGAAGGCGAAAGACTGGCATCAAAGATCAAGGAAATGCAAGTGATTGTGAACAGCGTAACCGCGGAAGAGACAGAGAAATCGAAAATGATGATGACAACAAAGGCTAGGTGACAGAACTTGCCATTTAGGATTTGGCGTAAACCCTTAGATGCAGATAAAATCAAGTTTCCGAAGGCCGAAATACACATTATAAAAGATCGCTGCAAGGGGTGTGACTTCTGCATAGAATTCTGTCCTAAACAAGTCTTAGAGAAATCGAAGGAGCTTAACATTAAGGGTGTTCACTTTCCTAAAGTAATAGACGCGAATAGATGTGCCCTTTGTGGCTTCTGCACCGCGGTTTGCCCAGACTTCGCCATCTTCACCACTGAGAAGAATTGTAAAGAGGGATGCTAAATGGAAAAGGAAAAAAAAGCGGTTCTCGCAGGTCAACACTTCATGAGCGGTAATGATGCCTGTGCAGAAGGCGCTATAGCCGCTGGATGCCGATTTTTCGCTGGTTACCCCATTACTCCTGCAAGTGAACTCGCTGAACGCATGGCACGACGGCTGCCTCAAGTTGGCGGAGTGTACATACAAATGGAAGATGAAATAGCTTCTATAGCAGCGGTTCTCGGCGCATCATATGCCGGCGTAAAATCTATGACAGCTACTTCTGGTCCAGGCTTCAGTCTAATGATGGAAAACATAGGTTTAGCTAGCATGACCGAAACTCCATGTGTCATTGTAGACATTATGCGAGGTGGTCCTAGCACTGGTCAACCAACCAAGCCAGGACAGCAAGATGTGATGCAGGCAAAATGGGGTTCCCACGGTGACTATGAAATCATCGCTTTGGCGCCCTCTTCGGTTCAGGAAATGTTCGANTTNACTATTGAGGCTTTTAATTTGTCGGAGACCTATCGTGTGCCAACATTTGTTCTCGGTGACGCGATTATTGCCCATATGTTNGAACGCGTTACTATTCTATCGGCGGATGGTATCNAAATTNTAAATCGGAAGAAGCCGACAAATCCTCCAAGCGAATACGCTCCTTTTAAACCTGACGACGATCTTGTTCCNCCTATGGCCTGTTTTGGGGAAGGATACCGCTTTTATGCCACCGGGCTCACGCATGATGAGCGTGGGTATCCGCAAACTGATAGTGCTCTGTTTCAGCAAAAGCTTGTTCAACGTCTCTGCGATAAGATACGAAAAAATGCGGAAGAGATTGTGAAGGTTGAAGAAATATTGTTGGAAGATGCCGAGGTCGTTGTGGTTGCTTATGGGATTGTGTTTAGGTCTGCGTTGAGTGCTGTGCGAATAGCGAGATCCCAAGGAATAAAAGCTGGTCTGCTAAGGCTGGTTACATTGTGGCCTTTTCCCGATAAACAAGTCTCTAATGTAGCACAAAAAGTGAAAAGGCTGTTGGTTCCTGAAATGAATTATGGTCAGCTTGTTCGTGAGGTGGAAAGAGTAGCTAAGAGAACGCCAGTTGTTTTCTTGCCAAAATTAGGTGAGGAACCGCATAAGCCTATGGAAATCGTTGAGGCTTTAAGAAGGGTATAGAAAGATGGAAAAATCCTTGCAATTGGAGCACCCGTACGATGAATTTTTGAGAAAAGATAGAATACCACACATTTGGTGTGAAGGATGCGGAAATGGAATAATCCTCAACTGCTTTGTTAAAGCCCTCCAAGAATTAAACATTGATCTAAACAAAGTCGTAGTGATCTCGGGAATCGGTTGCATCGGCCGCTTATCTGGTTATACCAACACCGACTCATATCATACTACTCATGGTCGACCTATAGCCTTTGCAACGGGCGTGAAGTTAGCTAATCCAGAGTTGAAGGTTGTTGTGATCAGTGGAGATGGAGACCTCTTCGCCATCGGGGGTAACCATTTTATTCATGCCGCCCGTAGAAACGTAGATATCCAAGTGATTTGTGCCAACAACTTTGTTTACGGCATGACTGGCGGACAAGTCGGGCCTACAACGCCACTTGAGGCATTGACTACAACGACTCCATACGGAAACATTGAGCAACCGTTTAATCTTGTTCATTTGTCAACAGCTGCTGGGGCGGTTTATGTGGCCAGGTGGACGACTCTTCATGTTCGAAGATTAACCGAATCCATTAAAAAGGCTCTTCAGAAAGAAGGTTTCTCTTTTGTCGAAGTCGTTTCTCCATGTCCAGAGATTTATGGTCGATATAACAAGATGGGGACGGCACTCGAGATGATGAATTGGTTTAAAGAGGCGTCTGAGGTTCGACACTTTTCTGACCCCGCAAAGGCTGAAATCTCTTCTGAAAAAATTGTTGTTGGTGAGTTTGTAGACATTGAAAAGCCCAGTTATGGACGTTTACTTCAAGAAATGATAGCTAAGTTTCAAGAGGATAAGGAGAAGAAAACATGAGGGTTGAAGTTAGACTGGCTGGTTTTGGTGGGCAAGGCATCATAAGGGCTGGATTGATTTTGGCGACAGCCGCTTGTATATATGAAAGTAAGAACGCTGTACAAACGCAGTCGTATGGTCCTGAGTCAAGAGGAGGCGCTTGTAAATCCGAGGTTGTCATCTCAGAGGAAGCAATAGACTATCCCAAAGTGATTGAACCTGACATCTTGATAGTTATGTCCCAAGAAGCCTACAACACATACGCTGGTACAGTGAAGAAAGGAGGAATTTTTCTTCTAGACCCAAGTCTGGTGCCTAAACGCAAACCCAGCGAAGTTGATGTTCGGGTATTTGTGGTTCCCGCAACTAAAATTGCTGAACAGCTTGGGAAAACAATAGTTGCAAACGTTGTTATGCTCGGTGCTCTGGTGGCGATAACCAATCTAGTAAGCCTAGAATTTTTCAGAAAATCTCTTCTTAGCAATATTCCGAAAGGAACCGAGAAACTGAATTTAGAAGCCCTTGAAAAAGGCTACGAATACGGCAAAACGCTTTTGGAAAAGGCTGGCACAAATCTAGCTTCTGTTCAGACTTGAGATGAAAAGAATGATTGTAGGAATTATGGCAGACACGCATGACCGCTTACCACTGGTAGATAAAGCTGTGAAAGTGTTCAATGAACAAAACGTAGAATTAGTGTTGCATGCAGGAGATTACATTGCTCCTTTCGTTATCCCTCACTTTGAACCTCTAAAATCCAAGTTCGTCGGAGTTTTCGGCAACAATGACGGCGAAAGAAACGGATTAACAAAGAGATTTAGGGAGATCGGAGCAGAGATTCACGGAAATTTCGCAGAAATAACCGCGGGTGAATTAAAAGTTGCGCTTTTGCATGGGTCAGAGGAAGAACTTTTGCGGTCACTCATTGATGTAGAGAGCCATGACATAATTATATATGGGCACACACATGAAGCGAAAACCTATCGTAAAGGAAGAACTCTTGTGATAAATCCAGGCGAAGTCTGTGGTTATCTAACCGAAAAGTCTACACTTGCCCTTTTAAATTCGCAAACCAAAGAAGTTAAAATAATTGAATTGTAAGATTACGAGTTTACGGATAGCAGAATATTTAACTGACAACCATTTTGTTCTCATCATTAGGTAAGTTCCCAGTTGCGCAATTCATGTATCGGAGATAGAGAAATTGAGGGAATCTATGCAGGTTTTCGGAATTCCTACCAAACTAATCAAACTTGGAGACAACTTAGTAGACGTAATTCTTGAAAATCTAAACAATCAGGGGCTAGAAATCAAAGACAAAGATCTTCTAGCAATAGCAAGCAAAGCAGTTGCGGTTGCTCAAAACCGATTTGTGAAATTAAGTTCGATAGAATCATCTGAAAAGGCAAAAATGCTTGCTGAAAAACACCAGTTAGAACCAGGCTTCGTAGAGGTTGTGTTACGAGAAGCTGAGAAAGTTTATGGAGGTGTAACCAAAGCCTTGCTAACATCAAAGAATAATATGCTTGTAGCGAACGCTGGCGTGGACAGTAAAAATGCTCCTCGAGGATATGTTATATTGTGGCCCATTAATCCTTTTGAATTCGCCGAGGAAATGCGAAGAGAAATATTAGCTAAAACTGGTAGACATATTGGCGTGCTAATAGTTGACAGCAGAATTACCCCGCTTCGCATGGGAACAACAGCTTTAGCCATAGGAGTCGCTGGTTTCGCGCCGATAAAAGATCTTAGAGTTGAGAGAGACCTCTACAGCAAACGCATATACATTACGAGGCATGCCTTAGCCGACGACCTAGCTAGTGCAGCACACCTCATAATGGGAGAAGCCACCGCCAGAACACCTGCCGTCTTGATAAGAAACGCACCAATGACCCTCAGCGAGGAATTCAATCCAGAATCTATGACAATTCCAGCGGAGCAATGCCTCTTTATGCAATCGTTTTGGAGAAAAGCATCTGGTAGTTCTGAGGATTTCTAGGTCTTCCTCTGATTCCATTCATATTAAGAGTATAGAACTTTCCTTCACAATTAAGAAATATCTATCACTTATACCTAAGAATAGGGGTTGCTAATGTCTAAGTTTGTTCGTTTGCTGAAATCCCCGAAAGAAAAAGCGTCACTGAGAAGTGAAGAACTACAGCTCGAATGTAGCAAATGTGGCAAGAGAACCGCAACAGATCAGGATGGTCTGTGTGACTCATGTAGATTTAGTGATATCCTAACTGAGTTGAACCCCAGAAAATAGAATCCTCAACTCTGATGGTGTACATTTTTCTTCGGTTTCTATAGCTGACTCTTCTAATGTCAGTTCTATATGTTCGCAGGAAATTAGGTGTCATTACTGCGCCCGCAAGAACATCACCGTCTACGAGTTCTTTTCTCATTCCTTCTATAGAAGCGGTAACAGTCAACTTGTCCGCACCCTTAAATATATGATATAGGCGGGAATAATGTTGATTAGAGCTTGCGTCATGTTAAACAACCCTATTGGGACCAGAAGGCTGATCACTACTGGCTCTGACATCCCATAGAAAAGTTGAAGCAAGTAATAGTTAGCTATGGTCATTGCAACGACTCTTGACACAACCGAAGCGGCTGAGTTGACAATAATTCCTTTTTTGAGCAAACCGAATGCAAGTAGTGTCGCCAGCTCCGCGACGACCTTAAAGATGCCTCCATAAACGTTTCCGCGAAGGAATATGATTGAACATCCGACAAGGCATGTGTATACGGCGCTTACAGGTCCATAAAGAAGCAGACTGATCATCATGGGTATCCCCGTAATGTCCCATGAAACCTTTGGCAGAAGTGGGAATGGAATATCAAACGGCGGTCCTGGAATTATCTCACTCAATACTGAAAGAGCGCTGAGTATACTGGCCGCAGCGATCTCTCGGGTGCCTATCTTTCGCAAGGAACATCACCTGCGGAGAAAATACTCCTTGCGCCAATATATATTTATATTTTCCGCAAAATACTATGTATTCATCGCAACTTTTATTCCTTTTCTTGTATCATTTTATTGGCAACCTGAATAAACTGTTTGATCAATTCCACATTTTTTGGATATAACACACGTGAACGTCCCACCTCGTAGACCTCTAACAAGCCACTTCCTTGTAAAACCTTAACGTGACGATAGACAGCGGCATAATCCTTCTTCATAATTTCGGCAACAGCCTTTATGTGCAATGGTCTTTTAGTCTCGCTTATGAGATCAACTATTTTTAACCTTGTAGGGTTACCAAGTGCACTCGAAACTCTCGAAACTTGAGAAATATCCTTTTCAGTGAGCACCGTTATCACCAGATTTACTATGTTCACAATTACCTTATGACATTTTCGCCAAATGTTCTCAACTAGTATGACTAAGCATAGTAGTTTAACGCCCATGTTTTTCCTAAGGCTTTACAGAAGCAGAAGCACACATGTGCTATTGTAGTCTGAATAATTGAGACATGCGGCCGTATTCCTCTTGTACGGCTACTGGTTTTGCCCGGTTAGGTAGATCATTTCGTTCAAAAAAGCGTAGATGGGGTATACGTAAAAACAGGGAGTTTGCGGGAGATATCTCCACTGAGGGGAGGATTCAAGATCTCCAGCTCTCTAATCACCTCTAGTCTTTATAGTACGTCTGTCGGAAGATTGAAAGTGTGGATGCAACAATCATCTCCTTTAAGGAGGCACTTGATTAGTTCTGCTTTTACTTCTTTTTCTAGAATGCCTCCCCACAGTTGCTTGTCCCATGAGGCGGCGCAGTAGCAGAAGAAAGGTGAGACTTTTTCATGGGCAGTTATTGCGGCTTTTATCCAAGGGCAGTGGCAGTAGGCTAGTTGTTTTTGCTGTTCGGTATCTGCGTTTTTGTGAGCCTGAGGGTCGTGCGGGACTTTTGTCATGTAGATGGTGTTTCCTTTTCTTATTGGGTGATCATAGTAAGAGGTTCCTTTCCATGAGCGGTCGTTTCGCATGATTTCTAGGAGTTTGTCAATGTTGCCGAGTTTATTGTATTGTTTTCTCAGTTTTTGAATGCGTCCTTTAGGGAACTTGTGAGGGCATGTGGCTATCATTATGTTTTTCATTTTTTCTTCGTCAACAAGAGACTCTAGCTTTTCCATTGCATTTTTGATCCACTTAGCCTTTTCCCTGGGACTGACATCTGATCTTAGTTTTCCGCTGGCTTCCATCACTTCTTTTTTTACAGTTTCTCCAGCAAAATGGTCAATGCTTTCTTTAAATTTCTCTATCCACTTCATGTAACATAACCTGTCTAACCGCAAAGAATACTTATCACAGATTAGAACTCAATTAAGGCTTTTGTTCTCGCAGAAGTTGACAAAAATGGGGATTTGCGGGGGATATCTCCACTCTTAAAGCGTTCCTTTGAACAGGTCGTCTTGTTTAGAAATGAACAGGTCGTTGATGGAGCATTTTTCAGTTATTTCGGCTCCGTCAAGGTTTTTTATGATGGCAACTGGGATTCCTTCACTTCCTTGTCCCATAACCAGTTCGGCTGCAGCTGCGATTTCATCTACAATGGCTATATTCTTCACCTTCAAAACATAGTTGTAAAGGTCCTTTTTGCCACGATAGTCTTT
>JGI2172J19969_10000037_pt1 | contig 43664 bp, 38 predicted proteins | sample DeeMarSWOR230_32_FD_19969 | JGI IMG/M metagenome (IMG submission 19969)
TATATCCCCAACAACTTTAACAGGGGAAACATTTTCTGCTTCCAAAAACGCTCAAGAAAATAATACAAGCTAACGTGGGAAAACAAAAGGAAAACGACTATTTCCATTTTGAAGACAAAAATCTGATCAACTCCGCTCTGCAGCATGAAACCGAATGGAAGGAACAATAAGATGCTGCCCAAAGGATATAGATGAGGCATCTGAGGCCACGTAACAAACTTGTAATAGGAGCCATCATTACTGGCTAATTTTCCCAGCGGCGTATCAAAAATGGAAAACCCAACCTTTGTAAATAAACTTGCGGAGTACGGATGCCTCGCATGGTCCGTATACCAATTTTCAAATGTTGCAAAAGGGTTAGTGTTCACCACTAGAAGAAAAAGCCAGAGGGCGAAGGACAACAGAATCAAGATTAACAGTATCCGACGGCTTTTCTGGCTTAAAAACTGCGTCTTATGCTCATCTGCCCTAAGCACTGAGGTTTCATGGAGAGCGGGTTTAAGCAACAGCAGCGTTATGGCGCCCAAGCTAAAGAAGAACAAGACTTTAGCAGGAGTAGTGAGCCATGAAAAGGGAAAACTCACTTTTGTTTTCTGAACGCCCACTTCAAAGTGAAGCTCGTTTGCAGTATTTGAGTCGGTGAAGAAAACTGCCTCGTAATAGTCAGCGCCAGCAGTAAATGAATACTCAATATCTGCCGGTGACAGGTTAGAATAAAGGGTGCCGTTGTAAGTCACGATTGAAAAGTTGACAGGTGAATTCGCTGGGTTACGAAGCGAAATTGAAATGTTCTCGCCGCCTTGAAAAGAACCTAAACCATGTCTCCGCATTTCCAGCGGTGTTAATCTAAAGGAATTATCGATAATGACACGGGTTTCCTCGTCACCAGTGGCTACGGGATACAGACTCACAATCGCAATAACTACACTTAATGCGAGCAGCATCATAGCGCCAAAAAGAAAAACTTTGGGCACGGCACATTGTCTCATCATTTTCTTCCTCGATGTGCGGAGATATTTCATGTTTCCGTTTTCGAAAGCATATGTTCTATTGCATTATTTTAATTTCCGTATAATTCTGAGAAATTGGTCGTTGGCTGAAGTGAAATGTCTATTTTTTCAATTCTTAGCTGTTTCGTCGCGTCGCTGTTTTAAAAACATAGGAAATGTAGCCCTGGGCCTCTGCTAACGTAAGTTTTGACTTTCCATGTTTTCTGTTGACAAACAGTATAGGGCTCTCTTTAACACTGAACCCTCTCAAAAGAGCTTGCCTCACTGTTTCGATTTGAATCTCGTAGGTTTGGCTGTGCAAACTGCCAATAGCCACTTTTAGGAAGCGTGTAGAATAGCAACGGAAGCCGCTTGTGCAATCCCGAAGTTTCAAGCCAACTAAAAATTTCGCTACAACGTTTGCAGTTCGACTAATTATTTTTCTTGCACATGACCACCCAGCTATTTTGCCGCCTCTGCAGTATCGGCTGCCTATGACTATGCCACACCCACTTTGCATCTTAGATAAGAGCTGCGGCATGGTTTTTGGGTTATGTGAATAATCGGCATCCATGGTCACAATAAATTTCGGCGCGGACTTCAGAGACAAAAAGATTTTAAATCCGTCTGTTATGGCGGTTCCTAACCCGCATTTTCGGGGTCTAACACAGAGGAGAACGTTGTCATACTTTTTCTGCAGATTTTTAACAATCTCTGCGGTTCCGTCGGGGCTAGAGTCATCTATAACCAGTATTGAAGTGTTCAACTGCAGATTTTCGATGTCATTAATCAATTTTGCTATGTTTTCCGCTTCACGGTATGTGGGAAGAATCACACCGACTTCTGAATCGACCCCCAAGTCGCCCGTTAAATGATAGGACATCAGAGCCACTTAACTCATAAGCAGTTGCAGTGAATTAATAAGTTTTAATGAAAATAGGCAAATGCGGACTCGTTTTAATGAACTTTATTGGCTCAACCGCTTCTGTTTCCGTCTATAATAAGCTAGAGGATGGCGAACCCAACGGCATAAAGCATCCCTGTTTACGCAAACACCGTGAGTCTGCAAAGTCGCACATTGAGGCGGAGTATATCGTGTTCTGGAGCCTCTTTCCCCCGCAATATGTTCAATTTGATAGCGCGTCAACCTTTCGTTATAGTCTGAAAAACTCTTGAACAACTCCGTCACCTTTTCCGAAGGCATACCAATGCTTATGAGAAAAGAAGTTAAGGTGAATCTGCCCACATGCGAAAGATGATGTCCCTTCGACGCAGCTTCATAAAGGGCCACGATACACGGCGGAAAAGCTGATTGCGTCACAACCTTAGGAAAGCCCTCCATCTCCTCCTGACCAATCCTTTCTTTGGCTAATTCCATTAACCGCGCTGCTATCTCCGTTATTTTCTCTGGAAAATTTGGAAGTTCCGTTGCTTCCAGTCTTTTTTCGATGCGCCGTTGCACCTCTTCTTGCAGCAGTCTCGCAACATCATGCTGGTTTAGGTAAACTTTCCCATTCGCCAAAAGACGATTTACAAGTTTCCACTGCTTATCCCGTAAATGTGTGGTATTCCTTAAGTAGTCAGTGAAATTGAGCGCGAATTCAAGAGGTATCGCAGAGTCTTGATTTAGCTCAAGATTCCAATCGAAGTCCAGCGCAATTGCCACAATTCTCTCGCGGGTTTCGAATTGCATGTCGCTGAAAGCTTGTTTTGCCTCGGCTAGAGCGTATCGTTTCTTGATGAAGGAGTTCTTGGTGGCTATCGCCAACATAATGGCAACAGGAAAAGAGGTGATCTCCACGGGGTTTTCGCATTTTTTGCCAACAGAAACCGTTAAAATTGCGTTTTTAACTCTTTCTTCAGCACGGTCAAGAATTTGCGCCATTTCAGGATTTGCCAATTCTTCAATTTTCAAGCCTAGTCTTTTCATGTACACTGCGGTTTCTTTCAGAAAGGGATATTTTGCCAAATCGGTTTGAGTGAATCTCACCGTTTCCATTTGCATGTTACAGTTCTCATTATTCGGTTTCGATTCTTGGGGCGAGGAAGAAAGTCAGTTTTCCCTCTTTTGTTTGTTGAAAGTCTATTCTCACAGGCATGTCGGTGGAAAATTCAAGAGTGGCAATGTCAGACGTGGCTGACGCCGCTTTTATGATTTCTGACAAGTAGCTTAGGCTGAACGTCGCCTTCGAATTCTCTTTTGCTTCCAAATCCAGCAAAGCATCGCTTCCTTTTTGAAGCGTTATTGTCGCGCCCATCAAGTCGCCTGAAGCGTTCAGAACCAGTTTCTCTGCATCCGCTTCTATTCGTACGTGGTCGCTTACCAGTTGCGCGTCTTCTATTGCCTGGCTCAGCCCTTGCGTGGTGGTCTTGGCTTTCACGTTGAAGGTTATCTTTGGTGTCGGAACTTCTTCTTCTGATGCTTCAAGCGTGGGCATGGTGAAGTTCCTGCTGTACTTTCCTGTTACTTTAATCTGCAAGCGCGCTGTTTTCTCGTCGAGAGACAACTCTACTGTCTCGTCTTTGCCTGCCCTCTTAAGCAGTTTCAGCAATTCACTTATGTTTATGCACATTTTTGAAGGTGCTTCGCACGTGTATTCTTCAAAGATTGTTTTAGGCCATTCGAAATCAATCATGGCAACACGGGACGGGTCCATCGCGCGCAGTTTCAACCCTTCAGGTTCGATTTTGAAGGTGGCTTCGTCTACAAGAATGGAGATGGCGGTTGCCATGTCTCTTAAGAGTTTAGCGTCAGATACTTTGAGCTTAAACATTCCCTTTTCCTCCCTTCTAATGCTATACAGTGATGTTATAAAGATTTACACACTTAAGCGTAATGCTCATACATAAATTTTCTTGAAAAAGTCCTCTTCAGCCAGAAGCATCACTTGCGCCGAGAAGATACCTGCGCTAGCTGTACTCTCGAAACGTGTAATTGCATTTTGTGCAACGCAGAAACTGAGTTGAAGATTCATCGGCACCTCGTGTCTGCACTTGCCAAACATAAGCCACGTTGTTTCCGCATTTGGGGCACTCAATTCGAACGGTTGGGAGTGTACGTAGTTTTTGTTCTTCTTTGCCTATTACAGCCACAAATTGTTGCGGATCGTGTTGTATGACCTTGCCGATTTTCGCTTCAAGTTTCTTGCTTGGCTCTTGCTTTTTGTAACCGCATTTGGGACAGACAAGGACTAACGACACCTCTTTGCCTTTCTTGGTTTTCCTAGGCTCAAGGCGGGAACCGCATTTCGGGCAAAATTCCATGAGTTGTTACTCCGTTATCCGTTTTGGATTCACTTTGCGTGGTGCCTTTTAAACTTTTTCTAATTTGAGTCTATATTGAAACTACTCCTGACGCTATAAGATGCGCGACACGTAGAGCTTCGGGAATATTGCTTCGTGTTGAAGTCAACCGCAGAATCTTTTGAGCGTCATCTCGAGAGATTCCAGCGACCTGCATGTAAATTTTCTTTTTACCACTTCTAGTGGGCACCTCGAAAGGTTCCCCCGCGTTAAGAATTATGTTCCAGCGTTCTTGGCTTTTTGGCAGGTTTTTGAGCGCTTTGTGGATTTTCGCAAGATCAGGTTTTTCGCGTGTGACTGTTATGACGGGAAGTTTTGTTGTCGCATTGAGTGTTTTGATATTAACTATGTTGAAACCGGCGAATGTTACGCCGTTCAGCATTATCACCCGCAACTGCTTATAGTGGGGTGAGCTAGTTATCATGGAAACTATCTTGTCAGTAGAGTCGAAACCGTCTACTGCTATTTTGGTGTGCAGTACACCGTCAAGCCAGTAACCTCCTCTGAAGACCACGCCTATGACTAGAACTTGACCTTTTATGTGTGGGATGAATGGGCCGTCGTCTACGCCTAGGACGCGGATTTCGGGTTTGATGACGCGGAAGCTTTCATGTTTCAAAACGGTTTTTCCTCGGCAGTTTGGTTGTTAGGTATTTTGTGGGCGTGTTATAAGTTTAGCGTGTTTTTGGGCGAGTTATCGACGGGATTATCCTCTCCCTTATGTATGGATTAAACTTCAACGTAGAACTTGCGCTTGATTTTTGGTAGGTTTAAGATCACGTCCAGTGAAGCTATTTCATCATGGTGTGTGTGGATTCATAATATTCTGAGTCAGAATTTAGTGTGGATTCAGATGGGTGAGATGAAGTGAGGTTTTTAAGAGGTAAGCTGGAAATATAATCTTGAATCGTGTGACAGAAGATATTTATAAGAACCACAACATTGCTACATCAAAGGTGAAATCAGTTAATGTTAAAGCTGTTAAGGAACCGCATAGCTTTAAGCACGGTCGTGACCACGCTTATCATTCTAGTAGTGTCAGTACTTTTGGCAACCGTAGTTGTATACTTTGCCACCAATGTGGTTAGCACGAGAGTTCAGGAAGAGAACTTGCACCTGACAAAACAACACGTATGGTACGACAACACAAACGGAGGCCAAGCGGCTATAATGATAATCAACACTGGCGGAAGAGACGTAGTCATAGACAAAATTAGCGTCAGAGGACAGGAATCAGTATGGACCAACGTGTGCTATAACATCACAACTGGCGCGGTCTCCGCTGACCTCGCATACAACTCATCGGCAACTGTGGGAGATGGCGACATATCCATTGGTGGAACACCTTACACTTTCACCGCAGCATCTACTGACCTTACATTGAAGTCAGGCTACACCATATTAATCTACATTGACGACCCAGACAGCATATCAATTAATGATGTAGGCTTGACTGTAAGCATAGCCATCTATACTGCTAACGCTGTTCACTACCGAGAAACTAATGTCGAAGCAGTTACAATGTAATACTGCTGTTTATTTTCCTTAATTTACGCGCTTAATTTTTTTGTTTAAATTATGTGTATCTTTGTTCTACGCACAAATTCAATTATTCAAATTTGGCGTCCTTTTTTTCAGGAGATATAAAAATGAAAAATATACTGAAGAATCGTTTGGCTCTAAGCACCGTCGTAACAACGCTGATAATTCTAGTGGTTTCAGTGCTCTTAGCCGGAGTCGTAACCTACTTCGCCATCAACGTGACTAGCACCAGAGTTCAGGAAGAAAACTTGTCATTGTCAAAGCAACATGTTTGGGTAGCAATGGATGGAACAGCAGTAGCTGCGATAATGGTGACAAACACTGGCGGAAGAGACGTCGTCTTGAGCAAAATCGCTTGCCGAGGACAAGCTGCCGACGCAGGTGATATATTCTACGTCGTTGCCGATGCTACTGACGATCTAACGGCAGACCTCAACTGGACGGGCGCAGCGGCAGTAGGTGCTGGCGACATTCCTGGAGGTATTACCAGCGATACTCTTGGGGCATTAGGAACAGATACTCTAGTTTTGACTTCAGGCGAAACAATGGCGATATACGTTAACGACCCTGACAGCATTAACGTCAACGACATAGGCTTGACCGTAGCCATTACGGTGTTCACTTCACAGGCGATTCACTACAAAGAGACAAACGTCGAAGCAATAGTGTAAAAGTGATTAAGAAAGCCACCCCCCACCATTTTCTTTTTCTTTTTTTAGAAAACTTGCGTTTTAAAAAGACCGCTTTACAAAAGGAGCCTCAACAAAAATGTTAATTCACCCAAAAGAGGTACGCGTTTGGTTTTACAGTGCAATATGTACATTTTCAATACACACAAACAACTTAATTCATTCTCTCCAAAATTTTCTCAGTAAATGGCTTACAGAAGAGACAAAAAACTTGATGGCGGCTCTAAACAAACATCGATTCGCAAAATTGCACCGATCCAGAAGAGCACTTGCTATCCCAGCCACTTTCCTAATACTTTTCATATCTATGTTGAGCATAATCTCCATAACATATTACTTCGCAATAGAGAAAGTAAACACTCGAAGCACAACGCTCAAGATTGCAACAGCAAAACAGGATATGCTTTCTTTCGACGAAACTTTGCTCGCCGTTCTATGGCAGCTAGGTTCAGCGCGCACATTTGAATTCAGCGATTCAGGTGGAGAAGTAAATGTTCAGCCTTCCGACAATTCCTTAATTATAAATGTCACCGACAACAGCGAAGTTGCTGCCACTATTTTCAATGAAACCATCGGTCAAGTCATGTATGAACTTCCATACTCAGAAACGCCTGATACAGGGCTTTTTTTGAAAGGAGACAGTCGCACAATAACTAACCAAAGCGGTTCAGTCGTAACTCAGCTGTCCATCANAAGTGGCGCTCAGCATCCTGAAATCCTGTTACGCTATCGCCCAACCGTGTCGTATACTACTGCTGGCGTAGAAAGCGACAAGGCGGTCAATAACGTGCGCATTTACGTCGTCAACCTGAACTCCTCAGAAACAATCGCGCTGTTCGGGAAGGTTCCATTGAAAATATCATGCGTTGCCACACAAATAACAACCACAACCTATGACCTTTCATACGAACCAGAAACTTTACTGTTTACCTCAATTCTAGAAGGCGTCAGCGGGCAGGTTTCCGTTCCAATTTCAAGTACCGCAAGCGGCGCCATCATCAACGTCGAAATTGTTCTCTGTAACATTACAATCCAGAGGTGGGTGAGGTAAAACTTGCCGTCGATAATCCCGAGCTATATCTACACTTTATTCGCATCAATTATCGTAGGCACCCTAGTTATCTGCGCGTGCAGCCTTTCAACACTAAACGTGAGAAACGAAGCCGAAAAACAGCAACTATTAAACGTGGCAGAATACGTTTCAACAAAAAGCTTGGAGCTCACCTCGCACGCGACAACAGACAATTTGACCTCAACTCTGCGTTTGAATGTTCCTTCGTTAATTGGAGACAAAAGATACTGGATTCAAATCGCAAACGACTCATTTAGGGCTTGGGTTGAAGTCGGTTTTGGAACAACTGTCCACTCAAGCGAACACCGTACATACATGCCCTCGGAAGTTTCGGCATCAGGTACGTACATCAGCGGTTCAGGCGTGGCCAGTATAGAGTGTTACTCGGACAGTTCAGGCGTTCATCTAATTCTTTCTGGAGGTAGCTGAGATGCCGTTTGGAAAGAAAAAGAATGATGAAGTTGAAGAAAAAGACAAGATTTCCGAAGAGGACCTGATTGGGTATCTAGGCATCCAGGGTTGTCGTGTGCCTGAAGGCTATGTGCAGATTGAAAGTTACCCTCTTAAACCCCCTTTTTCCTACGCTTGGATATTTCAGGACGAATCCGAAGGTAGTTACTTCTACGTTGTCGATGAACTTACGATGACAAGAGAGGAGAGAGAATCATACAAGCGGTTGAAGAACATCCTGGAATACGAGTTGAAAGCCCCCAGGTCAGACGAGACTCTTGAAGAATCATTTAATAGACAACTGCCTGACATAATTGATGATCATCCAACGGCTGTTGAAGAAATTGACAAAATCGGTTTAAGAAAAATTCTCTATTATCTCGAAAGAGATCTGGTTGGTTACGGAAAAATTGATCCTCTGATATGTGACCCCTTCATTGAAGACATTAGTTGTTTAGGGCTTAACAAACCAGTCTATCTGTGGCATAGAAAATATGAAAACACACGAACAAACATCGTTTTCAGCGACGAAGAAGAATTAGACGATTTCATAACGAGGATAGTGCACAGGCAGGGTAAGCACGTCAGCATAGCCCATCCCATAGTAGATTTAACCCTTCCAGGAAAACACAGGCTTGCTGTGTCGTTCGGAAAAGAGACAACTCCTGCGGGAACAAGTTTCACAATCAGGAAGTTCAGAGAAGACCCCATTACTATTGTAGACTTGATAATGAACGAAACCATTGATGAGGCAATCGGCGCTTATCTATGGATGCTGATGGAAAACAAAATGTCAGTAATGATAGTTGGTCCAACAGGTGCTGGAAAGACAACGGCATTGAATGCTATTGCGTGTCTTGTGCGACCTGACTTTAAGATTATTTCGGTTGAAGAGGTTGCTGAAATTAACCTTCCTCAAGAAAACTGGGTATCAACAATTGCCCGGCCAGGCTTTGGAAGCGACAGCGAAGGAGAAGTTACTCTCTATGACCTCATCAAATCAGCTGTGCGGCACCGTCCCGCCTTGATCCTTGTGGGAGAGGTTAGAGGCGAAGAGGCTTACGTTCTTTTCCAAGCCTTGGCCACTGGGCACGGCGGACTCTGCACGATGCACGCCGAAGATGTTGAAACAGCAATTACGCGTCTAACTCAGCCCCCCATGAACATTCCTCGGGGAATAATATCATTAATGAATTGTGTGATAGTTGTCAAGCAAGTGAAGGCACCAAGCTTTGCATCCTTGGACAGAAAGGCTTCAAGTCGGAAGTTCGTAAGAGTTTCAGAAATGAATCCCAGCGGGGCCATTCATGATATATTCATGTGGAATCCTTCAGTGGATACTTTCCAACAAGACGTTGACCAGAGTTACTTACTAGATAAAATAGCTAAGAGTCTTGACGTTCCTCTCAGCGTGGTCGTTCAAGAGCTTGAGCGGCGAAAACAAATTCTGTTGAAGATGGTTGCAAAGAACCTCCGTGACTTCAGAAGTGTACACAAAGCTCTGAACAGCTCAATTAACGAGCCAGATTTGGAAGATAAAGAGCTTGAAAAGGGGCAGTGACAAATGAAAGCTCCAGGCGGTTTTGTTGGTAAAATTTTCGGTCTATTAACAAAAGCTGCTAGCGAAGAGAAAGAAAGAGTTGAACGTGAGTTGCCTTTCGTGGTTATGATCTTTACTCTGATGGCGGCAAGTGGAGTCTCACCTTACGATAGCTGGAAGAAAATGCGAAAGCTGTCCTTCCTGCCTGCTTTTAAAAAAGAAGCAGATGAGGTGGTGCGGCAAGTGGAGGTCTTGGGAAAAGACCTGCTGACCGTTATGTATCAACGATCCGAAAAGACAGCCTCGAAACTTTACAGGAATTTCTTAGGCGGCTTCGTTTCATCCGTGAGAAGCGGCGGAAAAACAGTTGACTACATGAAAAGCGAACTGAAAGCAATTTTCGAGCTTAGACACAACGCGATGACCCGTTCTGTTGAGAAAATTGCGACCTTAGTTGAAGCGTACACTGTAATGTTGATCGTTGTGTTGTGCAGCTATATTCTTTTTGTTGTCTTCTCATCGACAAACACGTTGGAATTATTGGCGAATACTTCATTGGCTGTTTCACCAGTTATGTCTTATCTCACAGCGTTTCTTCTCATGCCCATGATATCATTAATTTTCATAATGGTTGCTCACAACATGCAGAAAAGCGCTTTTGAAAAGCTACAGGACTTGTACAAGAAGGCAGCAATTATTATTACAGCAGTTGGAATAGCATTATTAGTTTTCGTTCTAGTTCCATCGCTGGCTGAGTCGATGAAGCCAGTGGGTTTGCCGGAAATTGTCACGATCTGTTTAGTAGTTGCCTCGTTGCTGCCTGCTATTCAATACTGGAGAATTGCAAAAATAAACTACAACGCTGAAGATTCGATTCCCCGCTTCATCAGGGACGTGACTGAGTCACAAAAAATAGGACTTTCTCCTGAGAAAAGCATAATACATGCTACAAAACGCAAAGATTACGGTTCATTCTCAAAGTTTCTGGAACTGATGCGTAGCCAAATAGAATGGGGCGTTCCTTTAAGGAAAACATTCAGCAACCTGCGTCAGGGAATAAGAAGCTGGTTTGTTACCTTAAATTTCGCGATGATGATTGAAACAATCGAGATCGGCGGAAAATCAGCTCAGTCGCTGGAAATACTTTCCGAATACAGCGAGAAAGAACGCGAGTTACAAATTAACAGGCGTGCCCTATTGAAACCTTACATCATTCTCGCTTTCATCTGGAGCATACTAATTGCAGTGACAACCACAATTGTGGCCTTAACAACTTACATGATGACCACCGTCGTCAGCACCAGCCTTTCCGCAGTCGCTTTCATCGCCATGCAAGATCAAATGCGAATGTTTTCGGTGGGCATAATTCTCCAATGTTGGATCTCAGGATTCTTCATCGGTAAGATAAGTGAAGGCAACTTCGGCGCAGGCTTCCAGTATTCAGCAATGTTGGCTGCAACCGCCTATCTGTCTTTGATTCTGTCCCAACACTTCCTTTCAATCATGTTCGGAGTAACGCCAGTGGCTTGATTTGGAGGAAAGAGCATGCCCACAGTTTCCATAGACACTTTTTTCGCGTGCTCACTGATCGTATCCGTTGCCCTGCTGGCAACGGCTTCTTTAGTTGGAACGATGCAGACCAAGATAAACAGCCTGCAAGACCTGAATAAGCATGACTATTTGAGAACGATAGCTGAGCATATAGTGACAAGTTATGGAACACCTGTAGATTGGGGCTCAAGCAGCGTGGTTCCAAGCGCCTTCGGTTTATCGGATAGCGATTTTTCACACTTGTATGAGCTTGACATTGACAAAATCAGCAGGCTGAACAGCCAAAATAGTTATTCTCTCTCCTACGTTCAGGTATCCAATGCGGCAAGACTGAATAACATCGCTTTGGGAATATCATTCTCTCAAATGCTACCGATGACCGTTACGCTTTCCGCCAACACCACCGTAGGAGACGAAACAGCCTACACGTTCAAGATTTCAGTTAGTCAAGCCTCAGGACCAACAAGTGCGAGCTTGCACTGTTATGTTGTGGCAAGGGATTTTTTGAGCGATGTCTCTAATACCATGTCAAGCGCTGGCATTGGCTACGTAAGTGTTCAAATACCGAACTCCTCTAATGGACCTGCTCTCCTCATCGTGTTCGCTCGAGCCTCATTTGACGATAGAATAACTTCCTATGAAGCCTATTCTTTTGCTCATTTGTCCCAAGAGCCGTCACCCAATCATACCTTTCTAGGACTAAGCCCGCTGAACTACACACTAAATTTGAACCCGAATTTCCCCGATATAACCATTGAACAGGGGTATGCTTTTTCTTACGCTTACCAGTCAAACCTTACATCGGTTACAACCACCACGTATGCCATACCAGCGTTAGTGGACAAAAGCCCTATAGTCCTTGTCATTTCCGGTCTCAACGGTACTGTCTCGTTTATAGAATGGGTCTCGTATCCTGACATCCCAATAGACTTTGGGTCAAATTTTGAAAACTCGGAAGAAAACGTGTTCGTCTACATCGTAACCGTCAAAGAAACACTCTACAAACTGACTCTGGCCTTCGGAGATGTGATTAAGTGAGACTGCTGAAAGATAACAGAGGACAAATACGCATAATTGAAGCATTCTTCGCCTCAATCTTGTTGCTCTCGTCTCTCACTTTGATTCCAGCAACACAAAACAATTCAAACGACCCGACTATTCTTGCTTCGACAGCACATAACGTTCTCATGAGCCTAGACAGCAACGGATACTTAGTCAGTTTGGTAAGTAACCAAAGCTGGATAAACCTCAAGAGTTCCATTCAATCTTCGCTCTCCCCTATGGTGTGGTTTAACCTCACCGTTTTCGATGAAAACATGACACGCATTAACGACATCCCGATATGCAGTGGGAGCGCCGTTAGCGACAGAATTGTGGCGGTGGACTATGTCTGTGCAAGCACAAGCAGCAACTACGCGGTCTACATCATCAGATTACAACTCGCACTGGTGGATTAGCATGAAAACTCTCAATTCAAGCCGGGGCAATTCCGGTCAAGTGCTCATTATTGTCGCTCTAATAGTAACCATGCTACTACTTTCTACAGCCCTTTATGTCGCCGAAACCGAAAAGGACGTTGCAGTGTGCAAGTCGGAAGCAGAGCCAGTTTTCTCAGCATACAGACTGGGTACAATGCATACAATCATAAGTGCACTGTCCAACATCTCAAACGGAGGCTCCACAGACGTTTTAGCCGCAAATTTGAACCAATTCAAATCCGTGGTTGGCAATCACTCGTTTAACACAATTTTCAAAATGGAGTTCACTCCTTTCAACATGGCGCCTTATCAAGGTGGTGTCTGGATAGACTGGGGTTCCAGCGGGAAAGGAGTTTCAAGCTCCTACGTCAACTTCATCTTAAATTCTTCGGGAACTTCAGCAACCTACTATTCGGAATATGCTGTAAACATAACTTCGGAGATTGATGTAACTGGGGAATATACGCTTCTAAATGGGTCGCTGAAGCAAGCTACTGTAACTTGCACTGTTTTTAACGAAGGTCAGCCTGCTCTGGCACGAAATTTCACGGTTTACTACGAACAAGACGGAATGCTTTCTCCTGAAGAATGGGTTCAAGTCGAGTCGCCAAGCATCACTGATTACGGAAATGGCACGTACCTCATGTCGTTCACAGCTCAAACCACAAATCCAGATGACCCCTTGTTGGTTTCGGTGCACTGTCACGACCTACGTTACATTTTCATTAAAGCAAACGTAACATGCACCGAAGTGTAGCCTGAACGCCGTCGATCTGGCTATTTGGAAAGCATCCGATTGCCAATCCCGAGCGCATGTACCTGTAATCATTATGGTTAGCCATAAGTTACGATTCATAAGTCATAACTATGTCAAGTTCCGAGTTGATTTATGATGAAAAATGAAAAGCGATGCAGGCATTCCTTGTTCCTCATGTCTGTTGTGGGATAAAGTGAAAAAGCGCTTTTCCTGCGACCCCAACAAGTGTAAGAAGCTTTCCAATTGGCTGCTGAAGCACGCCAGAGACGATGCTAGCGAGACACAGAATAAAATCGTTCAGTATGTAGTTTGAGATTCAATAAAATCTTAAATGAACTTGCTTTTCTTGTTTGTGGCGCGTTTGCCTCATTTCTATCTTTGGCTACTAAGCGAAACATGCCTCAGACTTTCCATAACGATAAATATTGCTATATCCAAACTCTATCTCTCAATTTAACGTAACGTCAGATTCAATTGTGCCTCATCAAGGAGACCCTGCGGCTGAATGCGAGAAGAAAGAAAACGCCTACTGTTCTTTCTGATTTTAGCGATAAATATCAGCTTAGTTCTAAAGGGTAATGTTATCGTGAATTCTTCTGCTTCGGCGGCGCCTGGCTCTGACCCTGTGAACCTTCTTGAGGCAAATGCGCTTTGGGAACGGATTTATGGTGGAGCAGGCGATGACAGAGCGTTTTATGCAGCAACTGACGGCGATGGCTTCGTAGTCGTCGGGTCTTCTACGTCGTTTGAACAGGGCAAGACAACGGCTTGGGTTTTACGGCTTGATAGCGATGGGAATATGCTTTGGAACCGAACGTTCCTCGAAGGAGCAGGCAACGAGTTTAGGTGTGTTCTTGGCTTAGCCGATGGTTTTTTGCTTGTAGGAAACATGTTTTTACCTTCAGGCGATACCGATGGATACGTAGCGAAAATAGATAGCGAGGGAAATTTGAAGTGGAACATTACTTTAGGCAGCGGAAACGTCGACAAACTATTTTCCGCATTGGAGGCTCAAGATGGCTTCGTGCTTGTGGGCCTGACAGACTCATTCAGCAACAATTCTAACGTTTGGGTTGTCAAGATTGATGTAAATGGCAAGTTGGCTTGGAACAGAACATATGGCTGGACAATGGAAGATGCTGGACGAGCAATCACGTTGACTGAGGACAACCACTGCGTGATAGCAGGCTACACGAATTCTATGGGTAACGGAGACTATGATTTTCTGCTGCTGAAAATCGACACCTCAGGAAAGCTAATGTGGAATAGAACGTATGGCGGGTCGCAAAGCGACAAAGCTTACGTAACAGCCGCAACTGCAGGCGGATGCGTAGCTGCCGGGGATACGCGTTCAAAAGGAGAAGGCGACAGCGATGCATGGATAATAAAAGTTGATCTGAATGGCAATTTGTTATGGGAAAGAACCGTAGGCGGCGAAGGTTTTGACATGCCTACCTGTATTACCTCTTCAAATGACGGAGGGCACCTAGTCGGTGGCTTCACTTTCTCGTTTGGAAGTGGCAAGAGAGACTTTTGGCTGTTCAAAGTCGATAATGCTGGCAACGTTCCATGGAGCAGCACTGTGGGCAGAAGCGAGTATGAAGAGGCCTACGGCGTATTAGAAGTTGCAGAAAATGAATTCGTTATGGCGGGCTGGACAAACTCAATGGGTCATGGCTCATATGATTACTATGTTGTAAAAATCAGTATCGTAAAGGGTGATAGCTGGCTGTCAGGCTACCAGTTAATTGCTTTAGCGTTAGTTGTGGCCGTAATTGTGCTCGTAGTTTTGTTTTTCTTAATTAGACGGCGTATCAATCGAAAAATGTCAGGACAAAAGGTAACGTAGCTTTGAAACACAACGTCTATTGGGCTTAGCCTTGAACGTGTGCTTCATGAATTATCTTTCCTGTTTCCAGAAGCTTAGAGAATAGCATCTGCAAGGTCCAAACGAAAGCATTGTAGTTTGTCCAAATCGCCGCTGTTCTATCTTTCTTTTTATCGCCAGCCTGTTTTGACCCATTGCCTTCTCGGAAGGCTATTAGCAGCTCTTTTTTATCTGAAATCAGGAAGCATGGTAGATTCCGTGTTTTCACCATGCTGTATTTGTGTTTTGGCCACTGTATTTTTTCCATGAAGAAAACACTTTTCGATGAGTTCTCAATGAGTAATGTTATATCAAGTTTGCCCAGTTTCTTTTTTAGTTTGTCGGTGAAGTCGCTATAGTACATTTGAGCCAAGTAGTCGTCTGGAATGAAAATCTGAATTTCTTTTTCTGTCTTTTTGAGCAGTTCAGCAGCCTTAAGAGCTACCTGTTGTTCACCTTGCAACATCTGAAAGAGCTCTTTTTTCTCGTTTTCAACCCGTAGCTGGGGTATTGATAACCAGAGTTCCATAAGATTTGCCTTTTCTTTCTCCAGAAGTTTGATCCTCATTTTCTGGGCATCTACGAGCAAATCTATGGCTTTGTCCAGCGGTACCGCTGTGAATTTTAAAGGTTTTTCAAAAACTGAGAAGAGTATGCCTTTTTTTTCCAAATCCCGCAGTATTCGATATGTTTCAGTTCTATGAAGCGAGATTGCTTCGGCTATTTCGCTTGCTTTCTTTTCCCCAGACCTTGCAAGGTAAAGATATACTTTAATCTCGTTCTTTAGCAGACCGAACCTTGACAACGTATCCTCGATTGTCGATAATTGTTTTGTGAAATTTTTATCCCTTTTGACGAATTTCCATGATTCACTCTTTTCGTCATGAATCTTTATCAGGTCCGCGGCTTTTTCCATCGCAAGTTCCATGCGATAACTTCACCTTTTGATTCCAAATCCGAATTGCAGTAACTGATTCTCACTGAATATATATTTTATAATTATGACCCCCAAATCTGAATTCAAAATACACACGATTCTTCTCAGACCATTATACCAAGAGCATGTTAAACACATTATGAACAAAAAACCTGATTGTAGGCTATTAAGCGAAAATAGGCAGGATTTGTGTTTTGTTGTTCCAATTAAGTCTCAAGCGCCTTTGCTGACGCTTTGACAAAAACATTGCCGAATTTTTTAACAAGATCTTTTTGTTTATAAACCGAAGAACTCAGCTTGAAGAAATTGTTCATCCTGTCAGTTTCGACCCCTATGCCGATCACTATTACCCCCTTATTCAACAACTCGTTAATTTTCTTCATCAGCGCAATTGGCATATTTGTGTAACCATACGGCCATCCATCAGAAATTACAACGAGTACTCGCTGCTCCTCAAACCTTTGTGCTAACATTTTCCCAGCCACGTGAACAGCATCAGGAATGTACGTTAGACCTTCAAACCTCAGCCCACCAATCCGCGCTCTCACCCTCTGTGAGTAAGACTCGTTACTAGCCTTAAGAACGTAAAATCTATCACTGAAACCAAAAAAAGTCCACGAAGACGGATCAGTCATCAACTCCTTTGCAGCCTCAGCCACCGCAATGGCAAGAGCACGAGCATATTCGCCCCTTACTTTCATGCTCCCACTCACATCAAGAATTATGGACCAAGCAAAGCTCTGCTTCAGGTAATGATCCATTGTAAACACATCTGTAGCTGGCTTGCTGCTCGCTATAGCCTGAATTACAGCGGCTAAATCCAGTTGCCCCATTTCCTGACGGGGATCTTCATCTAGCAAGTCTAGGGCGGTTCTGAGTGCCTCCAGGAGTCTCCGACTTGCTCCCTGCACCAAACTTTTTGCCCTAAGATACTGGGTGTAGTCTTCCTCAGGAAACTCTACAGCCTTTAACTTCGTCAAAGTGATGTATGGAGAAATTTTGGATAATATTTTCTCTTGGCGTTCTTTTTGATACCTTTCAGAATCAAAAGCCTGTAACGCCTCCACTTCCTGCTCTGGTCTCCAACATTGCTCTATATTATCTACGGCAGGAACAGAACCGCCCAAGGTTTCGAGGGATTGTATTAATATACTTTCGAAGTCAGAGTTAAGGGGCATCTCTGTTTCGGTATAGATGCTGCAGCTGCCTATCTTTTCAGTGTACGGAAGAGAAGGTGCTTCGAGGAAAGGTCCAAAAGGTTCGAGTAAACCTGTTACACTTTTGACTTTTTTGTCGAAAAGCTCTGCGAGTTTTATTTGTTCGCCGGCTAGCGAAGCCAAAAACGTTTCCTTAAGCGTCATCAAGTCTTGAAAGATAGTGTTCACTGTTTGCTCTTCTTCTGCTGTTTCAAGAGAACCCTTGACCAAACCCATGTTGATTTTTGAAAGCAGCGCTGTCATGACTTTGGTTGAAGTTGCAAAGATTCTCTCCACAGGCTTAATCCTCTGGAAAGATAACGCGTTTGCATAAGCGATGTCAACAAATCTGTCGGGATACCCAGCCTGAAGATACGCATTAGCATAAACATCTCTGATTATAGATTTGGCGAACGCCTCAGTAAATGAGTCCGAGTCACTAGGGGTAATCTTTTCTTTTGGCAACGGTACTAGCGTGTGCGTTGTCAAGTGCAGAACTGCAGCCCTGAACAGTTTTCCCACTTTGGATTTGCCCATTTTGTTTAAAGTTAATTTTTCTCCAAGGTAAGATATTTTTTTGTCTTCTAAGAACTGGATCGTTGGGAGTTTAATTGTGAACCCAAAAGCATCTGGTAGTAAAACTGGCTGGTCTAAAGAAGAATCCTGAAGAATTTTCACTTTCTTTTTGTCTTTCTGAAAAGAAACTGCCCAAGCGTAATCCAGAAATCCCATATCCCAGTGCCTCCGCTTCCGCAGGTTATTGTTGGTTGCCAAAGACTGTTTCGAGGATTCTCCTTACATCAGATTGGACTTCAACATTATCGCTGGTCAAAGCAATTATTGTTTCCTCCGCGGCTTTCAATGGCGTATTTCCGTCATGCACCAGTGTAGCCCAATTTATCAGGTCGCCTAGAGAAGGACCATACGGCAGGTCTCCAGCTTTGTATTGCCTACGTAACTCGGCGCCAGCTTGAATAATCTTGTAGGCGGTATCTTGATCTACCTTGGTTCTTTTCTGAAGCATCTCCACTTCGTGCGGCGAAATGTTTTCTCCAACGCTGAGGAAGTCAAAGTTTATCCAAACAGCCATGCGTCTCCTCATAGCAGCGTTAAGCGGTTTGGTGCCAGAGAACTCGGCTGTCGCAGGGTTCATGCTAATGATCATGTAAGCGTATTTGTGGCGCTCTATTACCTCACTGTCCTTTTCGTTGAGCACAAGATGACCTCGAGTGTCCAAAACTGGATTCAGCCGCGTGGCCACATCTTGTTTCATCATGTTGGCTTCGTCGAGGTACATTATGCCGCCTTTTCTAAGCCATTGTGTTACTAGACCATCGACCCAGTTTTCTTTTCCAAGCCCGATGAAGCGACCAATGAGGTCAAAAGCAGATGTGGATAATCCGCAGTTAACTTCCCAAATTGGCAAGCCTGTGAGTTCTGCTACAAGGTAGACTATGTGGGTTTTCCCTGTTCCTGACGGGCCAATCAAGGAGCACTGTTTGAAGTAGTAGAGTGCTCTTACGATTCGTTCTACGTAATTTTTACCGTGGTCAAGGTATTCTGGGGTGCCCTTGGGGATCATTTCATCTAAATGTGCGAAGCTGTAGTTGGGGTGGAGGTCGTATCTTTTGATGTTGTATTTTTCGTATAAAGGTGATTTGGACATGGGGCGCTCTTTGTTTAGGGACACCATTACTCGGAACTTGTCTTGTTTAAGAGTTGTAATCTCTTCAACTCTGCTGGTTTCAGTTGCTTCTTTTAGACCTTGATGTCCATAACTCAAGAGAACGGACCCTCTGGAATTAATAACGCCCAAAACTGATATAAATATTGCGTATTACGACTTGATATACCTGATATGAACTCGCTTGTCGACTATCCCATACCAAGATTCACTTCAAAATCAACCTAAATTTTAGTGTGTGTACTTCTTGAAACGTACAAGTATTTTTCTTCACTTAAACATTCATTCCTAAACAGTGGATTGATTAGTATTGACCCAAATAAATAGTGCCGAACAGGAAGCACCCCAAGCGGCGCAATTGACAGCCAAGGAAACTAAACCAACAGAAAAACCTCAAATGTCATTTCAAGAACTTGTTGACTCGCTGAAAAGTGTAGCAGACGACGTTGGTCAAATAACTGAATTGTCTTCTGAAGAGAAAAATTTGGTCGCAGAGTTTTTAACCTCACTTCTTAAGCTGATGCAACCTTTAGCGCCAGCAATGTCTGTTTCCGTTTCTGCCCTTCCTCCCGAAGTTGGAAATGTAATTCAGGCATACGTAGATCCAACAGGTCACCTAGCTTTATTCCATGATGATGGGCATTTTGAACTAAAAAATCTCGCTGAGGAACAAAATCGTGAACTTCTTATTATTGTCGTTAAAGACGTAATGCCAAAATTCAAGCAACTAACGAGTGCGCAGAAACGCAAGGTCGAGAGCAGGATTAAATTCCTGACGGCTGTGACTAAAGAATTGCAAAGAATCTCGGGTGCTATTTCGAACTTGGCTAGAAATCAAAAATAACCCGTTTTTCCCTATTTTTTGTCGTGTGTGTTCGAAATTATTGTTTAGAGATTTGGATTCTTCACTTGTTTTGGGAGTAGTGTTCCATGGTGATGTTATCGACTCGAGTATGTTTATGCACCCTGTTTCTTTATGGTCTGTCTCTGAAGTAAGAGAAAGCAACGTAAGAGGCAGAACGATCTGGGAACAGTACTCGAAAAACATTGTATAAAGAGCAATTAAATTCAGAGCTTCTAGTCTTTTTCCTTCTAATCTTTTTTAACGCCATTAGAATTTTTGATGATTTGTATGTTGGCGGAAAAGTATGTAACTCCTGCGATGGACAAATCCTATTATTTCAACAACACTATTTACATGGTATAAGAAAGTGGAATATCAAGATAACTGAGTTGAATGCCAGTGGGAACCGAAATACGAACTTTCACAACTTTGAAAGACATGACGGAATACTTGTTAGACCTAACAGGTCAATACAAAGCTTTGTTTGAGGATTATAGTCAATGGTTAGGATCGCTATTGCGAAGTTGCGAGGAAACTCACAAAAATGAAGACTGGTACCAGAAGTCAGCCGCTTTACAAAAAAACTTGCGTGGCACATCAAAGAGGTCCTCTGAAAAATCTGGGAAAGGCGGAAAAGGAAAGAAAGGCGAGTCTTCGGCGTGGATCCAGACCGGCAATGTTTTCCTGTCTTCTACTGAACAAGGTCAAGCGGAAGTATTGTTTGAAGCAATCGAAAAAATCGGCGACAAGATTCAAGATATAGAGAAGTTTAAGGCTACGGTTCAGCAGCTGGAGCGCATGGGTTTAGGACAGAACGTCAACTACATCCTCTACATTGAAGATGACGTCCCCAAAAAGGTTGTATTGCGTGTGAAAAGTGGACTGCCTGACGAGGAAGCCTTCAAGTTTGCCACAGAACTTTCAGTTCCCGCCGTTTACAGAGATTTTGACGATAAATAAGATGTTTCACGTAACTTCAGGCAGAGGACGAAGGTTTAAGCAGCTACAAAAGTTAAATATGAAATAGCTAAAATAAAACAGGGGAACCAAATATCTGCCCAAAGTATTCTGTTACAGGCGTCATCGTTTCCGTTCGTATAGATAGCCTTCAGGCTGAAAGAACAGGGCACTATCTGCCTACAGAAAAGCTTTTTTTCGATGTAAACGCCAAACTTGAAGAGCAGAAAAAGAGCATTGACCACGTTGATCTCAACTTTAACTTGCTTATAACGACCAAGCCAAACATCGTCAAGTATTCAACAATAGGCATCGTAACTTTGGAAGGATCAGCAGCGGATATCAAGAAAAAGTTGGAAGCTAACCCCAAAACAAAAATCCCCCAGATTCTTTTCACCGTCTACCAACATATTTTTAATTCAATCTACATTCTCGCCTCAATTCTAAACACGCCTTACCCGCCGCCAGACCTGTTGCACCCCATGGCGGAGAAAATACAGATATTGCCCAGTGCTCCTCAAGCACCGCCAAAACCAGAAACCACTGCAGCTCCACAGCAGTTGACCACGGAGCAACCTGCAACACCTGAAACACCCGCTACGGAGACGACTACAACTGTTGCAGAAGACAAAACAGGAACAACCACCGAGCAGTTGGCAAATAGGCAGCCTTCAACTTCTGAAACGGCTGGACAGACATCTGCGTCTGCTGCAAGCGGCAAGGCTCAAACAAAAACCACCCCACCCTGAGCAAACCTCTAACATCTCCTCTTCATTCTACCGATGTTATAATGTTAAAAATTGGGTTATCTTGCGTATAGCACGCCCAGCATTAGAGGTTCAGTCTTCCACTATGCGTTTAAGAGTTTTTGCGCTCTCTATCCAGCCTCGCACCGTTCTATACGGGGGTATTCGTCTAACCAGATTCTTTTTCCTGTTGATTGCTCTTAGTTTTGCATACAGGTTTTTTGGGTTTCTCCTTGAGAGATCTGGCACCGTATTGACTCCCGCCGACTCCAAGAGGGCAGAGTATTGCGTTCCTATTCCCCTTATGCGGAAGAAATCCGCTCGATAAACCCACTTAAGCAGCGTAGCAGGAGCCACATCAACTTTTCTGGCCAAAATTCGTCGCCCAAATCTTGTTGAGCCTTCTCTCAGCAGGTCTCCTACAACCTTGACGCCTGAATTCCTAAGCTTGTTGCCGTATATGGGTCCTATTCCTTCGATTGTTTCAATATCTTGATCCAAAGCAATATGTGTTCTTCTTTTTTTAACTGGGGGCGGTCTCTTTTTTTCTTGTGGTTTCCTAGACATTGTTACGGATGTGGTTGCTGGTGTGGGTGTAGGTACATGTGCTGGCGGGTAAGTGGGAGATATCATTCGAGGGAGCGCTTTCCTCTTTGGAGTGCGGTGGGTCACGGCATATATTATGAAAACGATGGTTCCCCAGACGAGTCCGTTTATTATGCCGTTTACAATAGACGCGCCTGAAATTCCCAAGATAGACGTTGGTGCTGGAATTCCAATGAAATTACTTATCATATCCCCTGGAGGTAAGATTGGTATTACTAGAGTTATCGCAAAGAGACATAGAAAGGCTATTACAAAAACTACTGCCTTTGACATGTTTAACTAATATGTTCAGAACATTTTATATGATTTTTGAAACTGGAAGCGTTCAAGAATAAGCAAACAGGTTCAGAATCAAATACAAGCGCGGTTTAATGCTCAATATTTTGCAACTTTTTGTTGAAAAATAATGGTAAAGTATCAGGTTTGTGCCTTTATATAAGGGGGCTATATTCTCCGATAGCACAACAGAACCGCAATCAAAAAGCAAATCGAAATGGACTAAAAGTGGGAAGATTGGTTAAGGTTGCCATTTGTCTATTATGTATTTGGGGATTTCTGAGGAGTCACGCGGTCCCACTTGGACCTTCCAGCCGCTTAGTTCTTCGATTTCCCCGCTTATCCTTGATGACTTCCCTGGAATGATGAGTTTCTTGTGTTTAACTTTGTTTTCTATGCCCGTAGCTTTTATGGCATCTGCCACTTTTTCCGCGGTCAATTTACGCCCTGCAACTCCGCTGTCCACCGACATGCCTTCAGTGTCCACAACAATAAGGTAAGCGTTAATCTTGGAATTTTCAATGTCTGAGGCTACAGTGTAATATGTCAACGCAAAGTTCGTAGTGAAAAACACAGGCGAATTATCGTCCGGTGTACCGATAACCTTCAAGCCAGGCTCCACAGCCACAGGCTTACGCGGGTCAGTGTAAATGTTCTGCCGCAACACCACGTTCGGAAGAAGCGTCCACCCATCAGCACCATGCATCACAAGAACATCAGCGTAACGAACAATTAGCATAGCCGCCAAGTAAGCTTCGCGCCACTTCACAACTTCGTCCGCTGCTTCCCCCTTGTCTATCCAAGCAGCCATAGGAACGCCCATCAACGGAAAACCAGCAAACTCCTCACCAGCTTTGCAAGCAGCCCTGCGAAGCATAGTGAAGTTATTCAGTGTGTCAGCTAAACCCTCATTCGCGAAAGTGCCAGGGTCCAACACCAAATCTTGAACGCCATAAGCCACCAACGTCTTAACCAACGACACCAGCATGCTCAAATCGTTAGGCGCGGAAACCACCAGCGGACAATTATACATCAAAGCCAATTCTGCCATCTCCTTCCAGTTTTCCATCGTCGCCGCGTACAACAGAGGTCTTGCCTTCGGCGCAGCCATTAAACCAGCTTCAGCCACGTTCGAGTTCAAAGTGCACAAAATCAACGGTAGGCTAGTGTTCTCCACCACTTTCTTAACGGCAGCCTTGAACTTTTCAGGGTCACCTGATGTGGAGCGAACAGCAATCATGTTCAGCTTAAGCGTATAGCCTATGTACTCGTAGCTAAACTGCTCTGTCTGCTTTATGCGGTTCAGCATTTCTGCTTCAGGCATCTCATCTGTCACGTCAATTGCAATTGCCGTCGGGTTGAAATACGTGAACTCATGACGGTGCATGACGAGCTTTCCGCCGAGCTTAACCGCTTTTTCGCCCTCGCCCACGACTACTTCTTTGACTGGGGGTTTCAGCATTTCCTTTAACTGATTGTAAGCTTTCTCGTTTTCCTTCTTTAACAATGGAGGACACTGGTCAACTTGCACCTCACGGTTAACGATTTTTGTGGCAAAAGCCATACAGTTGTCTTCGCCGCATTCTTTACAGTTAGTCTTTGGAAGAAGCTTGTAAACGTCAATGGGGCTTAGTTCCTTTATTCCAATTTTTCTTTTCTTTTCTCTTTCAGTCATACACTTCACTGCTCCCTTATGGTTTCAGGGAAACCCAGTTAACAAACTTGGACGCATCAGCCTTCTTGCCGCTGACCAGCTGACCAATAACTTCTTTTAACGTCTTCACTGCAGCAGGATGCATCATCATGAACAAGTCCACGCCAGCAAGCAGAAGCGTTAACGCGGTCGTTACTTCCCACAGTGGACCCCTAAGCTCACGGGGTTCCCACTCAGGCGCCATCTTCATCCACGCTTCACGTGCAGCCCAAGCGTTAGTAGTGCCAGAAGACATGGGATGTGCAAGTTCAACGTCGCCCATCAAACCCGCCAGCCTAGCTCGCTCCATGTTGGTAAACGCGTAGTCCAGACCGTAACCCAAAGCAGCCGTCGTCAAGTCCATGACAATGTCCTCTTTACCCAGAAAATCATACAACCGCCTGTTAAGCTCGCGTTGCAAGTTCAAATCCATAGGAGTAAAAGACAAAGCTACATGTCCATTCTTCTTAACAAACTTTGCGCAACGCTCAACATCCATGTCCTGCGTTATGGAATTTATCAGGAGACGTTCACCAGCGAAAGCCTCAGCTATTTCCGCGAAAACATCCGCGTCCTTAACTGGATCACCGCAACCGCCAATCACTAATGGCACATCAACAGCCTGCATGACCTCTTCCACTGTTTTGACAGCGTCCTTCGGCGTGGCATCCTTAAGCAACGGATCAATGCTGATCAGGTGAACCGTAACCATATCCGCGCCGAACTTTTCAACTGCAAGCTTTGCCCAAGCTGCGGGGTCACCGATAACATCCTTCACGTGCATTTTGACAGCTTTTGACAAGGGAATTTTCATGTCAAAAACGTCAAGCGTAACCACAGGAGGATGCAGAATAGGCTGCTCAAACGTGTAGAAAGCTGGTGAAGTCTCGCCGCCGACAATGATTGACCGCCCGCGTGTTCCGCCTTCTCCTTTAGTAGCGCCAAACTTAACCTCAACAATTTTGCCTGGATAAGTCTCGACTGGAGGAACAAACTGCGCCTTCATCAACTCTTTAGGCTTGCCCTTTAGAGCAGGAGCCACTTTTAGCTGGGGCATGAGTTGTCTGGGTAAGGCTCCAGACTGAAGCCACAGCTCTAAATTGCCTACTTCCAATTCGAAGTCTTCCAGTTCAATCTCTTGAAACTTCGCTAGCAGCTCTAGCAGGTCAGGGCTGAAGTTTATTCCGAGGTTTTCATCCTTTTTCTTTTTGTCAGCCAACAGGCTTCACCATTAGCTTTTTTTCTCGTCTTTCATAGAACGGATAATGACTTTCTTAGCGTAGATTTTCGCGTCCTTCAGAATTATTTTAAAGCCGCCAGCCATTATAGGTAAAGTTGCAGCCGACGCCACAGGTATCATTGCACCTTCTCCCTCTATCGCTTCTGCAGGCGCTGCCTCTTCAACTGCCGCTGCTTCTGCCGCCCATCTAGCCACTACTGGATGGTCTTTCTCCTTCAGAAAGGCTTTCAAAGCATCAACGTTCTGCGCGTCCTCTTCAGTAGCTACTTTGTCAACAACTTCTTTGGGAATGAAATCTTTGATTCGTTCCTTGACTTCTTTGGGTAGCCAGACCACGCGGTTCCATCCGCCGTCAGCTTCCAGAAACTTCGGGGAACGCATGTACTCGATGGATATTCCGTGGAAACCGTCCACTTGTCGCCCGCCTGCTGTGGAGTCAGCAAGAGTTGAGAAGGGTAAACCGTTCACTGTAACGCCCCTGAAGCTTCTGTGGACTAGGCCGAACCCGTCCACTTCTGGAATGTAGAAAGCAACAGCCTCGAAGCAACCGCATGAAGTGTGCGGATAGTCGAACGCCGTGTAGAGCCAAACTCTGTTGATGTCGCCCAGCGACTTCTTTTTGACAATCTCGTTTACGCCTGCATATTCGCCTTTTTCTGTGTCTATCAATTCGCCTCTTTCAATAGCGAAAACAGGTCCCTTCGGATCGACTTGCGCTGAGGCACGTCCGTCAAACCAGCTTATGGCGCCGCAGTTGGAGTAACGTTGTGGCGTGATAACGCACACGTGACTGGGGGCAAATGACTGGCACAGGATACAGCCGTAGAACTTGTCAACTTCTTCGTCTTTTAATCCTCTTGCCTTCGCGTCTCTGGCTTCGTAATCTTCTAGAGCGCGGTGGTAAAGCTCTTTTACTTTCGCGGGGTCGGTGATGAATGTTATTTGCACTTTTTCGATTATGGGTAGTTCGCTCTTGAAGAGTTTGTAGAGAACTTTGCCGATGTACTCGAAAGAGTTTAGACCTTTCTGGAAGGATTTCTTGCCTAATCGTATCCAGATGTCGTAGCGCTGGTTAAGGTGCATTAAGCCTTCGATGTAGTTCATGTAGCCGTGTATACGTCTTTCGATTACGCCCTCAAGCTCCTGATCAATTTTGGCGCCGGCAGTTTCAACAAGGATTCCTAGGGGATAGGCACCGCCTTCTTTCATGTCTTTGATGTCGGGGCCGATTATGGTTATTTTTCCGTCTTCAATTTCATCTAAGCTTTTCACTTTTGCTAGTTCAAATTTTTCTTTGATGGATGGACCACCGAGTTCTACTTGCATGTCGTTTCTGCGGATGCGTTCGCCTTCGTAGATGACGCCAACCTCGACAGGTATGTCTTTAAACATTGACATTTTTTTTATTGTCCTCCTTCAAATTTTGAAGTCATGACCGTGAGATTTTCCGCCCAATCTTTCACACCAGCGTTGGGGAAAGACCAACTCGCGTGCGGATGATATACATTATCCAAGGTTATGGTTTTAAGGTTAGGGGCGAAATGCTTGAGTCCTGACAAGATTAGTGCTTCCATGTAATATGGCAAGCCGACGAACAATGCCAAGTCAGGGTGTCCTTTGCCGTCGATTCCCTGCCACTCTGGATCAACAAGGCGGTTTCCGATGTCCATTGCAGACATGAAGCCTGCTGGTTTGTAGCCTCTTTTGAGGAACTCGCCGACCATGTGGGCTGTTGCGACTACGGGAACTTTTGATGCCTGAGCGAAGTCAATTAGGTAGTCGATTAGTTGCTTACCCTCCATCCACCGTTCAGTGGCGTTGCTACCTACCACAAGAATGGGACGGGCAGCTCTCTTTATCATTGCCACCACTACTTCGGGTTTTGTTATCGGGTTTGCTTTCTTTGTGGCTGCTATTTCAGCACATTGCCAAGGTTCACACGACATTCTTCATCACTACTTCTTTTTCCTTATCATTCTCGGAAGCAAAGTCGGGTCCGGAATCACTGTTTCTTTCCAGCCTTTCGCTTTCAGTATCTCTGTGATTTCGTCTTTCATGGTCATGGGTACGTCAGCCATCGTGCGCACAAACCTGTGGATGTCTGGCGGCATAATTCCGTAATGGCGCTTGTGCAAGTCAACATAGTGCGAAAGCTTGATTGAACGACCCTTCCATGTGTCGTTAGGTCTCATGCACAGCTTGGCGATGGTGACCATGGCTTCCTGCGGAGTTTCAACCGTCTGGAACAGATGCTCAGGCGCTGGGCCAACGTTCACTTTTTTGCCTGTGCGGGCGTCGTAGACTTCCCAGTTTTCAGGTTTATCCTCTCTTCCAAGGAGCATGCGTCGGTATTTGCTGCCGTGTGGACCGACGAGTACTGGAACGCCTAAACTCCAGAATCCAGCTGCAATTGATGCTGCTTTCTGCGAGTACGCACCCCAAGCTAAGCCGACTGCGCCTACACGGTTGTGTATGTAATCTGCTATTTCCTCGTAGTTTCCTCGGAGGTTGCGTTTAGCGAATATGTTAGCGACTTTTATGGCTGCACCTGCGATGTGAGGGTTAGAAACGCAAGAACCGACGTTAAGTACACCGCCAGCCTCAAAGCCACCTGGAAATTCCTCGTAAAGCGTTTTGCCTTCTTCGTTCTTGTAGGAGCCAGCGGACATGGCTGAGCAGCCAGAAGTCATAACTATGAAGCGGCGAAGAGCGAATTCTCTGCAGATATCGTAAACGTCTTTGCCACCATGCGGATAATTAGCGCAACCTACCACCGCAACGATACCTGGAATTTCACCGAGCACAATTGGACCGCCAACACTTCTAATCTCCACATCTTGAACGGCGCCTCTGCCTGAGCGACAGAAATTCGTTTCCCCAAGCATACGTTTCTCGCCAACTTTGAGTATAAAACTGTGGATTTCAAGTTTGACTGGGCAGGCTTCTTCACAGCGTCCACATCCGATGCATTCCTCATACAGGTCTGCTAGTTTAGAGTAATCCCCTTCAGCTGCGGCTGTAATTGCCTCAGGGATTTTGAGGTCCTGTGGGCAGCTTCTCTGGCACATGTTACAGTTTCTACATTTCTTCGCAAGCTCTTGGATTTCTTCCAGTGTTGGAAGAGACTTCATTTTCTTGCGTATCGGAGCAACTTTTTGCGCTACTTTGACAGCGACTTCCCCGACTTTTTCAGGGTCAAGGATCAAAACGCCTGGAACTTTTCCGCTGACCAGGTCTGCCACGATCTCGTCGGCAGGGTCGTTTGTGCGGTCCTTGAAACCTATGCAGTTCTTTTCTGAAGCAGCAATGACGGGTGCCTTGACGCGTTCAGCTTCTAGCGAACAATCCGTTCGCACGCATTGCTCGTCCAGAACGACCACGTCGGCAAATCCGCCACGTATAAAGCGGAGTTCCCATGAGATTGGTCCGACGATTTTTGCTCGGTCAAAGTATCTTGTGTTGTCGATGGCAGTGCAGCATAAGCCGACGACTTCCATTTTGTCGTCAAGTTTGTGGTCTTTCATGTAATCGATTATTCCAACGGAAGGTACGACGTTGTGACCTATGCACATGATAACAGGTTTTGACTGGTCAACTGTGCCTATGCCCATTTTGATGAGGGGTGCTTCAGGGTCAGCCTTCGGGAAAGCAAAGACGGAAATTTGAGCGATGTCTGCGACTTCCATACCCACTTGGTCAACTCTGCCAGCGTGAAAGGCTTTGGATTCAAAATCCATGTTGTTAGCTTCTTGACCTGTGTGAGCAGCAGAGAGTAGGTGAGTGATTTGTGATTCACAGTATGTCAGAACCTCGTCTAAATCTCCGAGAGTTTGAGGTCTTATTCCAGTGACAAGTCTAGTAACTGGAGCTTCCACCTTCACGTTTAAGCCGCCTACATCCAAAGGATAACGTCGACCATACTTCTCAATTAAATGGTCAACAACATGTCGGGCATGTCCATTGTGGGTTGCGGCACCAATGCAGCAAGCGATAAGCACGATACGTGATGACTGATCGGCTATGTTAAGTCCGCAGGCTCCACGTTTTCCAGCCGTTAAGTCGCACTTGCCATAAGTGCATAGACAGCATAGGTCGCAATCCGGTAGGTAAAAGGGTTTGTACTTGTTAAGGAGCAGCATGTCCCAGTCTCTTAGAGTAGTCAAGGATGGCATGGGTGTGGGTCCCATGGGCTCCTCCCAAGAGTCATCAACAACTTTTCCTATGGATAATTCAAGATTTTTAATAAGACCAGTGTTGGTCTTCATTTCGCCTATTTTTACGTGTACGTTTTTACTGGTCAATTTCAAACCTCTGTAAAGGTTTTACTAGAACCAATATTACAATCTTTTTAAACTTTTCCAGAATTTTTGAGCAAAAGTCACGGTGCACTTATAGAAATGCAAGCTTCTTGAAAAAACAATGTAAATGACAGAAAATTAGTCACAGGTAGCCTGCAGTTTTCATTATTTTCTTAACAGAAGCATAAGCCATGCTGTCTGAAGATAGGTCAAGTAGAGACTGCCCGTTGAGAACATATTCGTCTAATTGTTCGTCGGAGACTATTTTTCCTAAATATTTGAATTTCAAATCGGTTTCAACCTGACCTGCCAAGTTCTCGGGGAACCTGTAACCACCAACAAGGTAGAAATTATCAAATTCCATGTTGACTTCTTTAGCTATGCGATGTGCCCGTTTGACGTGATCAAAGGATTTTTTCGAGTGATCAAGGATGTCGAAAATGTCATTTACTTTTGACGTGATCCTTCTGTTCAAATGTTCAAGCCCCGCCGGCGAATCAATGAGCACATACTTGTAGTTCTTAGTTAACGATCCCAGTGCGCCCTTCAGAGCGGAGTTTGGCATACAATAGCAGCCTTCAACCCACTTGGTGCCGACGGCGAGAAAATCAAAATTTCGACTTTCAAACAAGCCATCAGCCCAAATCTTGCTTTCTATTCTTTCTGTGGGCGGAACACCAACCGTGGTTCCGCCTCTTTCTATGAACGTGCTTACAAGCAACTCAGAAATCGTGTGCTTCCCAACTTCTTTCAGGTCGATGCCGACCATTTCGGCGAGATTCTGGTCAGGGTCAGCGTCCACCAGCAATAGTGGAGCTTGACCAGCTTCGATGAAACATTTTGTCATCAAAGCGACGAAGCTCGATTTGCCAGTTCCTCCACGACCAATCGTTACAAGAGTTTTCATAAATACATAACCCCCATCAACTCAGATGCCCTTCTTAAGAAGAGAGTCGCATATATTGTCTATGGCACGCACCGCAACAATCTCCTTGTGTTTGAGCGGTGTTTCCCCGAGCGTGTCCGCTTGAATAACTTTCTCGTCAAACGGAATAAAAGTGAGGATGGCTAAACCGTTTTTCTCGGCAAAACTTTTGACCGCTTCTTTCTGCGTTTCGTTCATGATCCTGTTTCCGATAAGATAGAGCTGTTTCATTCCTGCTTTTGCAGCCAAATCATGTATGTGCTTTGCTATCTCGAGAGATTTCAAGTTTGAATCCGCAACAATCAACAGGGCATCGACTTGCCTCGCCGTTCCTCGCCCTATGTGCTCAACGCCTGCTTCCAAATCTAAAACAACAGCCTCGTTACGTTCCACAATCAAATGGCGAAGCAAAGCGCGAATAACAGCGTTTGGAGCACACATACAACCTGACTCCATCGCTTTAACAGTGCCCATGACTATCAAGTTCACTCCAAAAGGAGTGCTTACCGCATAGTCGCGGACTATGTCATCCACGGTGAAGGATAAACGGTAAACGCCAGAGTATCCCGTGCCTGTTTTGGATTCCACAAGTTCCTTGTTCTCAGAGATTGGCACTATCTTGCGGGCTTCTTCCGTGGATAAGCCTAAAGTTAAAGCGAGATTCGGCGAAGAATCCGCGTCTATAGCTATAGTTTTTAATCCTCTTTCGGCGAAACCGCGTGCAAGACCCGCTGCGATGAGAGTTTTGCCGACCCCGCCTTTGCCAGAAACTGCGACCTTCATGTTTTTCTCAGCTGAGATACTTTCGCTTCATGATTTATTTACGTTTCCTTGAAACAAGAAAAAATTAGATATGCAAAAGTTTTTTAATTCTAACCCATCTTCTCTTTAGCCGAGATGATACCTCTATGAAAATACTAAACGAGTTTGTTCCAACACGCAAATTTCTGAAGCTTGCAGAAGAAATCAAAGACCTAGTTGATGGATGGAACGTCACTGACAGCGCTGCTGGTTTTCCAGCACCCAGCGGTACAGTTGTAAGTTGTATCCTCAAGCATAAATACCCTGATAAAATAGTCGTACCCATATTCATACTACACTACAAAGGTCCAGTCGAAGTAGGAGGTCTGGCTTTAGCGGCGGACGTTATAGGTGTCGACGGATTAGCAGTCACAATGGGCGATGTCCCCCAGTATGGAGAACCCATAAAAATGTTAAAATCCTCAGAGGAAGGCCGAAACTTCTTACGCACAAACGTGAAACTCAAGAACCTGAAGTTAGGCTGCTTACTCACCGCTCGCCGATCCGTGGAGGATAACCTTGAACGTGTCAGGGGCGACTGGGACTTTATCTACTTCATGAGGCTTGAAGACAAATCCTTCCCAACACTGGAGCAGGTAGCCAAAGAGTGCAAACGCCTAAACAAACCCATCTACGCGTACTTCTTGGTGGGAACACCTAAAAACGTAGAGACCGTAAAAATGATCGGCTGGCCAGTCACCACAACCATGGACAAAGTTGAAGAAACCGCTGCAAAGCTGGATGGTCTCGTTGACGGCATAATCGCGACATGCGCCGGAGACGCCGAAGGCGACAAAGAGATGCTGCAAAAACTGCAAAAATTCAGAAAGTAACAAACCCCGCCTACTTTTCGCCTTTTTTTGTTATCCTTCTTTTTTGCCAGGTCTTTACAATGGCAAAAGCACTTGTCAAGACAGAGCTAAAGATAATTTAACCATGTCTTCATCCAGCGGCTCCAAACCAAAACCCTTCTTCGTGCACATGCGCAGCATCTTGTAGTTGTTAGCCATAACATAACCGAAAATCCGCTCCAACCGCATATCCCTCGCAACTGTAACGATGTAATCCATTAACCTTGACCCAAGCCCAAGACTTTGCCATTCGTCGCCCACCACAACAGCAAACTCGCCACTCTTCCCATCAGGCTCAACAATCACCCTGCCAGCACCGATTATTTCCCTGCTGCGCTGCTGTAGCTCCACTACAATTGCGACTTCTCGGTCATAGTCCAAATTGCAATACCGCGTCAACACATCATGAGACACCTCCTTCAATATCTGGAAAAACCTGAACCGCATCGTTTCCTCAGAAAGAGACATCAAAAACGTGTTAAAACGCTCTTCGTCCTCAGGTTTTATCGGGCGAAGCAAAACTTGAGTGCCATTTTTCAATTTCATAGTGACAACGTACTTCTGTGGGTAAGAAGCAATGAGAAGGTTGTCCTTGTGCTCGGCGGCTTCTCGCATCATTCTATCCCACTCTATGACCATGCGTGCGTCAACTGCGACAGCGTCATTCTCATTAGCAATCAATGGGTTTATGTCAATCTCTCTTATTTCAGGAAAATCCGTAACAAGCCGCGAAAATTTCACTAGAATTTCCTCAAGAAGCTTAACATTCAAAGGATGCCCAATGGATTGCGCATGCCTGTAAATAGTCGTGTCTTCTATCAGCCGTCTTGCAAGCGTCTGATTCAGCGGTGGAAAACCTATACTCACATCCTTAAACAATTCAGTAGCGGTTCCACCCATCCCGAAAACGATTATTGAACCAAACTGGGGGTCTTTTTTAGAGCCTATAAGAAATTCGTGTCCTTTTTCGCGTATCATAGGTTGAATAGTAACGCCTTGAAACTCAGCTGTGCTGCTGTGGTTTCTGACCCTGTTAGCTATCTCTCCGAAGAAATTTGTGGCTTCTGATGGAGAACAAACGTTTAAGATGACTCCTCCGATTTTGGATTTGTGCGAAATCTGAGGGGATAACGCCTTAATGACTACGGGATAGCCTAGTTCGGAAGATAGAGCACTAGCTTCTTCTGGGGTCCGTGCAACAAACGTCTTTACCGTTGGAATCTTGTACTCTTCTAAAAAACGCATGGACTCAGGCAAACTGAGGATTTTTCGTCCCTCGCAGAAAGCCCGCCTGAGAATCCCCTTGAGAAAAGTTGGATTGTTTTGCTCTACTGGCAGTTCTTCAGGAGTCTGATATAGAAGCTCCAAGTTTTGAGTGTAATTGTACATATACATAAATGTTGAAACAGCCTCTTCAGGAGTTTTAAATGATGGAATTCCGTTTCCTTGAAGGATACCACGCGCTTTGCGGCAACGATTGTCTTCACTCATTAAAGATACTAGAATGGGCTTCTTGATTTGCTTTGCGAGATCAACTATTATCTTTGCGAGGGCAACGGGACCTGTTGCACCTTGAGGCGTGTATATAACCAGAAAGCCATCGCTGTGGGGGTCTTTCAGGCATATTTCCATCACATTTCTGAATCTGGTGGGGGTAGCTTCCTCATAAATGTCGATGGGATTTGCTATGCTGCAGTAAGAGGGCAAAACACTCTTCAAGGCTTGAACGGTTTCGTTACTTAACTGCGCGAGCTTCCCCCCTCTAGCAATAAGGCGATCAGTAGCCATTATCGCTGGGCCACCTGCATTGGTGATTACTGTTAGGTTAGGACCAGCTGGATTTGGCTGCATCGCCAAAGTCTCTGCGCAGTTGAAAAGATCGCTAATAGCCTCGACACGGACGATCCCAGCACGTTTAAAAGCAGCGTCATATACCGCGTCTTCTCCGCCTAAAGAACCGCTGTGGGAAAGTGCGGCTCCAATGCTTTCTTGGAAACGTCCAGCCTTGACCAGCACGATAGGCTTTGTTCTGGCGGAACATCGGGCTGCGCTCATAAATTTTCTCCCCTTTTTTATGGATTCAACGTAGAGCACAATGCTTCGGGTCTGAGCGTCAACCCCAAAATAATCGATTAAGTCTCCAAGGTCCACATCAAGCATCGAACCTGTGGAAACCACGGCGCTGAATCCAACTCGAGCTTCCTCAGCCCAGTCTAAAGCAGAGGCGCATAGGGCGGCGCTTTGGGAGATGAACGCTATTTTTCCAGAACTTGCCCGCTTATCCGCGAAAGTGGCGTAGAGATTTATTTTCGGTCTAATCACACCGAAACTGTTGGGTCCAATGATACGCATGCCGTACTTTTTCTGATGCTCCAGAAGCTGCCTCTCGAGACCTGCACCATCTTCACCTGTTTCTTTAAAGCCTGCTGAAATTATTATGATCCCTGCAACCCCAGCCTTTCCACATTCTTCGACGATCTGCGGAACTGTATGCGCCGGTGTCGCGATAACCACAAAGTCTATTTTCAAAGGGATTTTGCTTACGCTCGGATAAGCGGGTATTCCCTGCACTGTCTGCCTAAAAGGGTTTACAGGAAAAACTGTGCCATCGTAGCCTGCTCCAGTTAAGTTGCTGAAGATTTTGGCTCCTATGGAACCTCTTCTTTCGCTTGCACCTATGACGGCGATTCGCTTAGGATTGAAAATGCGGTTGAGGTTCTCTATTCCCAAGTTTGGCTGTTCCCTCATTTCGGAGAAGCAACTTTTCTGAATAAATTATAGAACATATATGGTTTTAAATCCTTCCCGAAACCACCACTTTAGATTACCTACTCAAATCGCAAACAATTTCGAATAAGAAGGGCAGTTTCAGGCAGCTAGCTTTCTTCTCCTCTGCGATGGCCCAGAGATGTGGGAGCATTTTTGAAGAACATAGATAACCTTAAGTTTTATTGGATAGTAGCCATTCATGCTTAGGAAAAGGAAGGTATGCAATGGTGAACGCCATTAAAATAATTGCTGTTGAGAATTTACCATTAATAACGAAAGGGGACAACATAGCTGAACTCATCTGCAACGCTACTAAAAAACAGAACACGCCCATACAAGAAAAAGACGTAATAGTAATCACTCACGTTGTTGTTTCGAAAGCCGAGGGAAACGTGGTCAACCTCGACCAAGTCTCGCCTTCGGAACGGGCAAGGGAAATAGCGCAGCAAACCGACAAGGAACCCGAGTTGGTGGAGGTAATTCTTCGGGAAACAAAAGAAATCGTGCGCATGCGCTCCAAAAGTCTAATCACGGAGACTAAAAACGGGATAGTTTGCGCAAATGCGGGAGTGGACAGGTCCAATGTTGAAGGCGAAAGAAACGTGGTGTTGCTGCCTAAAAACCCCGATGCGTCAGCGCAGAAGATCAGGCAAGAAATAAAGAGGCAAACGGGTTGTGATGTCGCCGTAATTGTTTCGGATACTCATGGTCGCCCCTTAAGGATGGGAGAGATTAACGTGGCGATAGGCGTAGCTGGAATAAAGCCCATAAGGGATAGGCGCGGAGAAAAAGACCTGTTCGGATATGTGCTAAGAATAAAACAAACCGCCGTTGCTGATGAACTAGCATCCGCTGCAGAGCTTGTGATAGGACAGGCGAACGAGGGGATACCCGTCGCCATCATAAAAGGATACAATTATCAAACAGCCAAAAACGCGTCGGCAAAGGAACTCACAAGACCAAAAGAAGCAGACCTGTTCAGATGAGGTGGAAACAAAAAATGAGCACTAAAACAATTAAAGATATCAGCAAAAAAATAGTGAAAGCAAGCAGAGAACTGCATGTTCATGGGCTAGTAAGAGGCACCAGCGGAAACATCAGCGCCAGAATACCCGACACCGATACGTTTCTGATAAAACCTTCCGGAGTACGCATGGAAATCTTAGAGCCGGAAGAACTGGCTCTCGTAGACCTTCAAGGAAACAAAATCAGAGGAGAATTAAACGTTTCTATGGAGACTCCAATACACGCGGCTATCTACAGAGCGCGAAAGGATGTGCAAGCGGTCGTGCACACGCACGCACCCACAGCAACGGCGTTTGGCATCGCAAAAACTGAAATTCTCCCATTACAAATAGAGATGTTTATGCTTCTTCCTAATGGGGTTCCCATTGTTCCTTTTGAAGCTCCTGGTTCGAAAGCGCTTGCGGAGGCGGTCCAAAAAAAGATTGCTGATTACGATGCAGTGATTCTTGAAAATCATGGCATCGTAACCGTTGGCTCAACCATAGAAGCGGCTTGCAGTCTGAACGAAATGGTTGAAGAAGCCGCTAAGATTCAGCTTTTGGCTATGACGCTGGCTGGAAGAGATACAATGAATTTGGCTAAGCTAAAGGAAAAGTTCAAAACATAGAATACCGTAGAATAGCAGAAAACAGAAAGGAAGATGAGGCAGTGACGGAAACTAAAACGCCTAAAGAGTTTTTCGAAAAAGTTTTGCCTAAACGATTCAAACCAGACAAAGCAGAAGGCATTGATGTTACAGTTCAGATAAACATCACTGGGCCTAACGGCGGCGACTGGGCAGTCACAATAAAAAACCAGAAACTGGAAGTCAAAGAGGGAACACACCCTTCACCAACGCTACTACTCAAGATGGCGGAAAAGGATTACATGGACCTGATTAATGGCAAGATAAGCGGGGAAAAAGCCTTCATCACAGGAAAGCTTCAGTTCAAAGGCAACATTGGTCTGGCGCTAAAATTAAAGGAAACAGGATTCCTTTAGAAAGCCATATATGCTTGAGTGAAAAGCACTTTATGCTCCCTATAACGGCGTGTTGTTCAATTCTATTTGTTGGTTTTATTGTTTGATTTCAACATTTGAGTGGCAAGAAAGGAAAAGGTGAAAGGCAGAGTACTTTTTTCTTCTTCAAGATTGACTAAGAACGTATTCATTTCGGTTATGCTTTCACCCATGTTATTTTTTATATAACTCCTGAATGTGTCGTAAGAGGAGTAATTTTGATGAAGTGAAATTATTGTTGCGTCGTATCCCAAGCCCATTCCACGCTGGATTAGGACAACCCCAAACGGCTCTCTGCCTATTGTTTCGGGATGCATCTTCCGAAATCCTTCAATTTCGTTTTTGGTTAGTTTCGGGTCCAATTTCAAAAAGTTTAGAGCCATTATAGTGTAGCCGATTTTGCTGAAGTTTGGAATTATCGTGTATTCTTTGATATATCCTTCTTTTTCCAGTTTGGTCCTAAGCCTTGTTGTGGTGGGTTGTGAAACGCCTATTGCTTTAGCTAGTTCCCTGTCGCTTCTTCGAGAATTTTTTATAAGTTCGGAAATCATTTTTCGCTCTAATTCTTTCAATCCTTATCTCTTTCCCCTTTTCGTAATAACTTTAAGTGCCACTGCTTGAACTTATTCCAGAAATATCCGCAAACCTTCCTTATTAACTTGTCGCGGAAAGCACCACCGAACTCTATTCAAGCCCGTTTTTCCATGATTTAATGTACCAAAAAATCACTTACTTGTCTGAGTAACTAACTGAACGGTCGTCGACACTTATTTATTCTGACGCTGATAATGACAATGACGGAACAGTGAAAAACAATGTTAAAAGAAGTCGTCAAAGATTACGAGTTCCGCGACGATATGTCGGTGGATGAGCTTGTCAACCAGATGGAAAAAGCGTGGGGCTTCACCGCAGGAAAAGTCTCCGTTGGCGTCAAAATTCTAGAACGCATGATCAAAATGCGGAACTGTCTCAAGTTTCTCTCGTTCACTGGAAACCTTGTGGCAACTGGCACGCGAGGCGTGTTCAAAGAGTTCGTGAAGCGTAAGCTCGTTGATGTTGTCATCACGACATGTGGAACGCTGGATCACGACATGGCGCGGTGCTGGAAAAATTATTACAAAGGCTCCTTCATCATGAACGACGCCAAACTTCACGAAAAAGGCATAAACCGTCTGGGAAACGTTTTGGTTCCAAACGACAGTTACGGCACAATAATAGAGCAGAAGATGCAGACGTTACTGGAGAACCTTTGGAAGGAAGGCATAAGAGAAGTTTCAGGCAGCCAACTGTGCCGCGAAATAGGAAAACACGCCTGCAACGAAAGCTCAATTCTCTACTGGGCAGCCAAAAACAACATACCAGTCTACGTGCCTGGCATTACGGACGGCGCGGTTGGTTATCAAACGTGGCTTTTCAGCCAAGACCACAACTTCAAGCTTAATTTGCTGAAGGATTCTGGAGAAATAAACGACCTGATTTTCTCGGCAAAGAAATCTGGCGCGTTGATCGTTGGCGGGGGAATCTCGAAGCATCATACGATATGGTGGAACCAGTTCAAAGACGGCTTAGACTACGTCGTTTACGTAAGCACGGCTGACGAGTGGGATGGCAGCCTNTCTGGCGCGAGACCGCGAGAAGCAGTTTCATGGGGAAAAATAAGCGAAAAGGCTAAGCGCGTGATGATTGAGGGAGATGCTTCGTTAATATTGCCAGTGATGGTAAGCGCGCTTGTTGACTAGGCTTAGTACAGCTTAGGATACGCCCTTAAAGAGCCAAGACATGTCTGGTCCTTTTCGTTTAGTTTTTACTCTTTCGTTGAGCGCGTGTGTTATCAGCGGCAAAGCAATTGTCGCATCGCAGTAGCACACCGCGCGCGTGCCGCTTTCGCTGTTGATTTTGCCCCAGCTAATAGCTTCTTCCAGCGTGCAGCCTGACAAGCCGCCCCATTGCGGTGCGTCGGTGGTTATTTGTATGGCATATTTGTGCGGGTAGTAGTACTCCTGCAAGCTTTTGCGGAGGTGCCCGTCTCTGCCAGCTACACCCTTGTCATCAGTTTGGGGTGAAACTGAGATAGCGATGAGCTGCGTTAGGTCTTTTGGCACTCCCCCGCCGATGTAGACTACGCCAACGTCCTTCGTTTTGGTGCCGATGCTCACGAACTGGTCAAACTCTTTTACTGAATCCAACATTATGCTGTGACCTTGGTTCTTAGCCATAAGGAATGTTTCGCCGTAAGCGCTGTCGCTCATGGCTGGGCTAAAGATGGGCACTCCGTTCTTTGCGGCTACGGCGGTTATGCTTGGTATGCTCTTCTTGTCAAGGTATTTGCCGAGTAAATGTAGAAATTCGGCGCTTGAGTAGGCAAAATCGGTTTTCAAAGTTAAAACGAAGTCTGTTACTAATTCTTCCATCTTTCTGTAGTCTGTTTCTTTCCCGAAAACATCGTAGTACCTGTTTATATCTGCCTCTAGGAGCGCCTCGTCGTTTGCCATATGGCTGCCCTGCCAGTAACCGAAGCCCATGGCGTCGATGATGTCCTCTGAAACGTTAGCGCCTGTCGAAACAAGTACGTCGATGAATCGGTTCTCCATGAGCCAGTTGATTATGGTCCATTGCCCAGCGGTGCTCATGGAGCCTGCCAAGCCCATAACAATAGTCAAATCTTTTTCTTTAAGCATATTTTCCCAGACATCAACAGCTTCACCCAGTTTCCTTCCCTGATAAGCGGTTCGGCTCATTTCAGCCAGAAGCTGTGATACGCTTTTCTCTTTGACTTTTATGGCTTCGACTTTTTTGCTAAAGTACGGTTCGCTCATTAGCTTACACCTCGTTGTAGATTAGGTGACTTATATATGAAATTTATAATTTTTGGACAGAAACAAACAATATGGCGGGGTGCGTTTTTCTGGACATGGATTAAGTCGTTGATGTTTGTTGCGGATTAGAATTTTTGCGCCCTCGGTTGCTAAATTTTCCGAGAAGCCCAAATGGATATGGTAGTATAAAAATTTCAGCTACGGCGATGACTGGGAAGAAAAACAAACCTGTGATTGTTTGCAGTAAAAGGGTGATCGTGGAGAACGTGAGTAACAGGAATAAACCGTTGAGCCAAAAGCCTATTTGCCAGCCTTCACAGTTATACAAACGATGAAGTAGAACGATGTTTAGCACGCCTATTATTATTGGTTGGATGCCGTATGAGATGAACAGGAAAAAGGCGAAACCCACTGGAGGCATGTAAAGCAGGAAGGAATTTTGTAAAACATCCAGTACCAATTGAGCTACGACTAAAGCAATTGTAATTACTAAGCCGTGGATGAAAGTTTGTTTAGATAGTTTTCGTATTCTGTGCAATCCATTCACCTACCGTCGTTTCTGCAAGCCTTCCGCGTATTCCATAATTGTTTTCCACACTATTCCAATAGACTATCCAACAACCTTTGAGCTCCATGCTCTTGAAAAGGTTGAGACCCCTTATGATAAAGTCGCTTTGGGTGGCGTCATCACTTGTTGACATGCCAAACTCTGTAATAACTATGTCCTTATTCGTTATTTTGCGAAGTAACTGAACAAAGTTTGGAGACAGAGCTAGGAATGAATCCATAAAAACATCAAATCCTACAAAATCGAGGTTTTCGCTGAATTTGATGGGAATGTTGGTTCGAACGACAAAGCCTGCTCCAAAATTAGTGTAAAGTTGTACCGGAAGGTTGTGTGTTTCAACTATTGAGTATACTTGTTCGAATCGAGAGATTATTTCGTCGTCTGTGAATAAGGCACCTATATCCCACGATGATGACAACTCGGGTTCATTAAGAATTTGAACGTAAAAGAGGTATTTGCCCCATCGGCTAAGGTAATGTTGTATTTCAGCTGTGCTACAATAATTATTAATTATAAGGGCAACTTTCATGTCAAAATACTGGGTCGCACCGAAGAATACGTCTGTTAGGCTGTTTGAATAATCATTTGGATCATTGGAGTCACACACCATGTTTACACGAATTATTCTGAAGCCTAAATCCTTAATGCGAGATACTTCATCGTAGATTTGTCCGATATTGTCCCGCTCGTAAACGTAGCTTATTCCTACTTCGAATGTTGAATTTGAATTTCCGGGCAAAGATGAGAAATAAAAGTATGGGAAGAAAAATTGGACGAGGACCAGAATTATACATAGGCCAATTATGGTTAAAGTTCTTACTATATTGTTATTCGCGATTGCGATAAGTTGTTTCTTGAAGGAGCCCCTCAAACCCTGCTTCTTGTAAGCCAAAAGCCTCTGTTTCTTGAAGTAAACCAGAAGACAAACGCTGACGGCAGCTACTATGACTATGCTGACTATGACCCACTCAATTGGAAAACGATCCACTAGGGTGAAGTGAATTGTTTCTGAGGCACCCGTCTTTCCAGAAGCGTCAGTAGCGTAGACGGTTAGGTTGTACGTGCTGGCAGTTAGCCCTGACAAAGTGGTGTTCCCAGCGATAGTCACGTTATCTTGCCCGTTGAGACTGTAACCAATCCATGAAGTAGGCTCATTTACCGTAAACGTCAACGGAACATCGCCTGTGTCGTACGTTTTGCTTTTTGGACTTGAGATAGAAACTACGGGCGGCAAGGCGTCAGGTTCTGGCGAAATCTTGGTGAGCAAAATGTTGATTCCAGAACTTGTGCTCGCAATAATGAACCCTCCATCCGTGGTTTGTATTAGGGTTGAGCCTAGAAAACGGCGTAACTGCTGCACAGTTCCCCCGCTTATATCAGCATATGCCAAGTTCCATTGTTCGCTACCAGAGGTGTCTGTCTTAACTATATCTGGGCTGTTATTCAAAGCTAGGATGTATCCGTCATCGTCAGTTTGCACGACTGAGGTAAAGCTGTTATTAGTTATGTTTTCGTAAGGCAGACTCCATTGCTCACTCCCGTAGAAATTGATTTTAATCAGCCAAGGAACAATTCCACCGCTCGCTCGCCAGTCTCCCCCTCCCGCAAGCAGATATCCTCCATCCTTGGTTTTTGCGATGGAAGAGACAAAATGTAAGTCTGATGGTTCGCCATAAGAGTAGGTGTGGCTCCATTGTGAGTTACTGTTTGAATCGATTTTTGCAAGCCAAAAATTGTTATTCCAGTTACCTGCTATTGCGCAACCCTGATCGTGCGTCTCTGTTACATGATTAACAGAGAAGCCTCCAGTAAACGTTTTATTCCATAGTATGTTGCCTTGCTCGTCAGTTTTAAGCAGCCAAGCAACATTTTCGCCGTTAATTTCTCTCTTGTTGCCTACCAAAAGGAAGTGTCCATTGATGGTTTGGATGCCAACGCTAACTCCTTCTACTTCTAATATCTTTTTCCATTGAACGTTTCCTTCCGCGTCAGTCTTAACAAGATAGCCGCCTTCCCCGAACAGTGCATAGCCCAAAGCCCTAGTTTGCACCACCGAAACAGCAGTGTTGTCGCCTCCAAAAACTTCACTCTCATACTCCTTTTCCCACTGCAACTCACCAGACAAGTCGGTTTTGATAAGTACGGTACGTAAATATGCCTCACCGTGCCCCAGTATGGCGTAGCCTCCATCCGCAGTCTGAATGACAGAATCACTCACCAATCCGACGAAAGTTTTGCTCCACTCAACTGAAGGCGCTTCAGAAGCAGCATTCAATGAAGGGATGGCAGCAGTCAGCGTCAACGCTATAAGCATTAAAACAGCAACTTGCAAACGCAATCGCCTAGAGGAAGAACGCTCTAACGCTGACATACGCATGCTTCACTGTCAACAATAATTACAAGTGTGAACTTATGATTTATGGAAGAACCCACCGTCGAACAACACCAGTTCTACGCTACAGTTGAATCTATTTATAGAGGGGGTATAGTCTTTTCTCCAACTTATCCTCCGCAACAATCAAGAAACCACTTGTTCGGGTTTTACATTTTTTCTGGCGCCACTATCCCGATTAGGTTTAGAGCGTTGTGAAGCACTATTCGGATGGCGTCTGTTAAAGCTAGTCTTGCGTCGCTGAGTTCTTGCGGTTCCGCTTTTATGACGGGCAACGCGTTGTAGAAAGTGTTAAATTTGTCCGCCAGCGCATTAGCAAAATCCGCAATTAAGTTGGGTTTAAGATATTCTGTGGCTTCGATGAACGTGTCTGGAAAACTGGCTAAAGATAGAATGAGCTCGCGTTCCAGCGTTTCCTTCAAAAGTGCGAACCCTGCTTTTTCTGGTTCCCTTGCGGCTTTGCGCAAGATGCTGCACGCCCTTGCATGAGTGTATTGCACGTAAGGCGCACTGTTAGTTTCGAAGTTCAGCACTCTATCCCACGTGAAGACAACAGGTTTTGAAGCATCAACATCAACAAGAGCGTAGCGCACGGCACCGATGCCCACGAAGTTAGCGATATCGCGTTTTTCCTCTTCCATCAACTGAGGCGAACGCTTCGAAACCTCTTCGTAGGCTCGTTCAACCGCTTCGTCGAGAACCGCATCGAAAGTGATGTAGCGCCCTCGGCGGCTGGACATTTTATAGCTTGGAAGCGTGACGAGGTTGTAAGCAAAATGCGCAAAGTTGTCAGCGTGTTCAC
>JGI2172J19969_10000041_pt1 | contig 42962 bp, 33 predicted proteins | sample DeeMarSWOR230_32_FD_19969 | JGI IMG/M metagenome (IMG submission 19969)
TGGTGAGGGAATGGCGTTAAAAATCTGAAGGGAGCGACGCCATTTCTGTGTATTTTACCCATTCAATTACCCACACAAAATGGAAGAGAACCATTTTAAGAAACGCACAGTCAACTTGGAGCGGGAACTGACTTCTCTCTTCCACCGCTCGTTTCCACTCGCTGCCTCTTCTTCTCGGGTTGGGCATGAACCCACGGCCTGCGATCCAGGAGGCATCCACCCTTGGATCTCCCAACAATCGATTCCCCGCGGCAAACCACGGGGCATATTATCTGATCGTTAAGTTAAGCGGTTCTTTTAGGAATAGCTTTGGTAAAATACACGGGAAGGCGATGAAATCTGAAGGATTGAAGCCAATTCCAGTTAGTTTATGTCCCAATAAAGAAGGAAGAAAAGCAGAAGAGTTAAATCCTGACTTAAATCTCTTTAGCCAACACTCCACCCAATGATTATCCTTATTTCTTCTTTTTCTTTTTCTGCTCTTTTTTCCAGTAATCCAGGCATTCAAGATTACAGAAGTGAAGGACATATTCCTGCCCTTCAGCGTGCACTGCTGCCGCTTTAGGGATCTCTTTCTTGCAGACGTGACAGGCTATTTTTTCTTCTGTTTTGGTCATTTTTGGTCCTTTCTCGTTAATTTATTCCTGAACAGAGATTATTGGCTTTCTTTCAGCTTAAAAAAAAGCCAGTTCTTATCCTCCGGATCGTTCACCTTGAGCTTGATCAGAGCGTATCTTCCCTGCAGCTTCCTGCCTCTGATCTCGATCACTTTCTTGGAAGGCGTCTCCTCAAGAGAAAGGTAATGGCCTCTATCCCAGGCTTCGACTTTCCCCGCACCGTACTCTCCCTCGGGAATGACGCCTTCGAAATCTTCGTAGCCCAGGGGATGGTCTTCAGTCTGGACAGCCAGCCTTCTGACTCCCGTTTCCTGAGGCGGGTTCTTGGGAATCGCCCAGCTTTTCAGGACTCCCTCCTCTTCCAGACGCAGGTCGAAATGCAGGTGGGAGGCTTGATGCCGCTGGATGACGTAGACCAGTTTATCCGATACCTTCTTTTTCTTTGACTGCGCAGGCTCTCGAGTCTTGCTGAAATCTCTTTTCTTTTTGTATTCGTCTAATCTCATCTTTCGAACCGAAGTTTCTAATTAAGGATGCGAAGTTTTCCGTATTTATAGACGAAAATCTCTTTATAGCATCCGCATCGGAAATATTCAAGGGCTCTCCGAATACCCATACCACACTCCTGTATTTAAACAAGGATCATCGCAAAAACGAACACCCGGGTCCAAATGAAGATTATTCAGAGAGGAACAAACCTGTACTTCTTGTCTTCCTTTTTGACCTTGCCGAAGAAATGGCTAGGGTCATGGTTGAAACCGAGAATCCAGTCTTCCTCGATAGCCTGGTCGAAAACCTTCTTTTTATTCTCAAGAGTCTCCTGGGGAAAAAGATCGTAACTCATGATATAAGGCAAGCTGACATGGCCGGAAGTGGGCACCAGGTCACCAAGGAAAAAGAAGACCTCGCCCTTGGATCGCACCTTAACACACTGGTGATGGGATGTATGGCCGGGCACCACGACGACTTCGATCCCGTCAATGATCTTCTCATCTCCGTCCACGAGCCGGAGCTGTCCCTGCTCCTCCAGCGGCACAAAGTTCTGTTTCAAATAGCTCGGCCTGTCCCTCTCGCTGGGAGCAAGGGCATATTCCCATTCCCCTTTCTGGATAATGTACTTGGCTTGGGGAAAAACGGGGACATAGCTTCCTTTCTCGTCCTTGCGGGTGTTTCCTCCGCAGTGGTCAAAATGAAGATGGGTATTTATCACATAATCGATTTCTTCTGCTCGAATACCGAGCTGCTGGAGCGAGCCGACCAATCCCGGCTCTCTCTCCACAGAATAATACTTGAAAATCTTCTCCTCCAAGTCGCTGCCGATACCGGTCTCGATGAGGATAAGAGATCGGCCGGTGTTGATAAGGAAGGAGTTCAGAGCCAGCCTGATCCGGTTCTGGCTGTCAGAAGGGAATATTTTTTCCCAGAGAGGTTTGGGGACGACTCCGAACATCGCCCCCCCGTCGAGGTGGAAAAATCCGTCTCTCAGGCCGTGGATCTCAAACTGCCCGAGGGCAATTCTTTCCGTGGTCATCGGAGAAGTCTGTCGAGGTCATATATCAGATTTTCTCGGGTGTACTCGGCGAGCTCGACCTCGGCTGTATCCATCCGGATGGCGTCCTCAGGGCAGGCTTCCACGCAGAATCCGCAGAAACAGCAGCGGCCGATGTCTATGATGAACTTAGCCGGGTATTTTTGCATTTCCAGCTCAGGATCTTCCGCCGCTTCGATATAGATACATTCAGAAGGGCAGACAGTGGCGCAGAGCATGCAGGCGACACACCTCGGCTTTCCGTTCTCAGCAGGGACCAGCCGATGCAGGCTTCTATGCCTGGCAGCTATCTCTTTTTTCTCTTCAGGGTACTGGATGGTTACAGCGCCCTTTCTTTTGGTCTTTATGCCCAGGACTTTTAAAGTATGGAAGAACATGTTCACGAAGAAATGACGTCCCGTGATCAAGACTCCCCTGATAATCTCGATAAAATATTCTAGTGCTTTAATCATTTTAGATAATACTCATCACGATGCCTGTTCCAACGATGTTCACCAGGCTGAGCGGGATCAACAACTTCCAGCCCAAATCCATCAACTGGTCATACCGGAATCTCGGATATGTCCAGCGTATCAGGACCTGAAGCCAGCAGAAAAAGATGACTTTCAGGTTGAACGCCGCTACCTGCAAAAGCACCACGACCCAATGGGGCAGAAGCCACTCCCCTCCCCACGGCCAGTGGAATCCTTCCGCAACCAGCCAGGGAACCTGCCAGCCGCCGAAAAAGAGGGTGGTGACCAGCGCAGAAACGACAATGATCTCCATACCGTCGGTCATCATGAACAGTCCCCACTTCAAACCGCCGTATTCGGTCCAAAAACCGATGATCTCGGACTCCCCCTCCGGCAGGTCAAACGGGACTCTCTTTGTCTCCGCAATGGCTGCAAAGTAAAAGACCAGGAATCCGATGGGCTGGAGGAAAATCCCCCACTTGGGGAGGAACCCGAAGAGCAGTTCACCCTGAGTACGGACAATAGTGGAGAGCTGTAAAGAGGGGTAAATCATGATCAATCCTATGAGGGAAAGCCCCAGCGCTACCTCATAGGAAATGAGCTGAGCCGCTCCTCTTAAGCCGCCGAGAAGTGAGTAGCGGTTATTGGACGCCCAGCCGCTGAGGATTATCCCGTAAATCCCCAAAGACAGCATGGCCAGGATGAACAGCAGGCCCACGTTAAAATCCAAAACCTGGAGGGTTATGGTCCGTTCGCCTATTTTAATCGAATCCCCGAAAGGAACAGCAGCTATGGTGACAGCCACAAAGAAGTATGAAATGAAAGGTGCGAGGGAATGGATGAATTTCCGGGAGAAAGGAGGCACAAAGTCTTCCTTGAATATCATTTTTATGGCATCGGCAATGGGCTGGAAAAGACCGATGATACGGATCCCGAAGATCGATGCTCTGTTCGCTCCTATTCGATCATGGATGACTGCGCTCTGTTTTCTCTCCACCCAGTCTGCCAGGTAGAGGGTGAGAGCAAGGAACCAGACCAGGGCACAGATGATCTTGATAAAGACAATCAATACTTCAATCACTTTTCGACCCTAAAAAAAGAAATTTCCTTTCCGACGCTTTTGAAAATCTTTTCTGGGGATGTGAATCCTCTGTAGAAGGTAAAATTGATCCCTGCTTCCCTTCCTAGCTCGGCCAGAATGCTCCATTCAGGCCGGCTGTCTCCCGGCGAATCCAAAGCCGCAGAGAATTTCTGGATCCTTCCGTCCACATTGGTGAGCGAGCCTCCCTTTTCGGCAATCAGAGGCGTGGGCAGGATGATATCAAAAAGAGAATCCAGGCCACTCAAATGGGAAGCGAAGAGAACCTTTGTTTCTATCCTCTCCAGAACGCCCCTGAGGCCTGCCTCTTCAAGAAAAGAGCCGAAGGCAATGATTAAATCGGTCTCTTCAGCCAAGGCCTCAGAGTCTACCGGCTGGATATCAAAACCCATCTCCTGGGCGCCCCTTTTGTTCGGGCTTCTCTCTGCTGTCAGCAGGAAATCGTCTCCTTCTTCTTGAGGAGGATCGGCAAAAAAGATCTTTCCCGCTTTGAGGTCATTCTTGAATATCTTATGCAATAGGAAGAGTTCCTCGTTGGAGAGCCAGCTGTTCAGTATCAGTGCTATCCGGGATGTCTTTCCCCTGTATACCAGCCCTTTTATTTTCTGGGCCAGGAATTTCATGACAGTATCCCACACCGGATCTAAGCGCCACTCCTCTCTATTGATTATAATCCTATCCAACCTGTTTTCGTTCAGGTAGGAATAGCCATAACGGCCCAGATCACAGATCCAGAAGCCGTTGACATCCAGATTTGTATGAGCCTGTATGCGGTAGACTTTTCGGGGAATTCCGAAGCGGTAATGACCCGTGTGGTATTCGATGACGATGCTGCAGCCTCGGCTGCACAGCGGGCAAATGGATTCGCCCTTCTCCAAGAACCAGGTCCGCGTTTTAAACCTGAAATCCAGGTCGGTAATGGCTCCTACCGGACAAATCTGAGCAAGATTGCCCGAATAATTGTTATTCACCGGGGTCAGGTCGTAAATGTTCACGCTCGAATGTATCCCTCTCTCAAACACTCCCAACTCCTGAGTCTTGACCACTTCCCTTAAGAAACGGACACAACGCCGGCAGAGGATGCATCTTTCCTGGTCATGGATGAGGTTCTTGCCGATCTTGACCTTCTTGGCTCTCTTCTCCTTATTCTCACTGAACTGGCTTTCAAACAGGCCGTATTCATCATAATAATCCTGCAGCTTGCAGTCCCCGGCTTTGTCGCAGATAGGGCAGTCGAGAGGGTGTTCCGCCAGCAAAAATTCCAGCACACCCTTCCGGGCTTCAACGACTTTCTCGCTTTTAGTAAAAACCTTCATTCCTTCCCGTACCTGTATCGAACAGGCCAGCTCAAGCTTGGGCAAACCCTCGATCTCGACAAGGCACATGCGGCAGCTTCCCTCGGGAGGGAAGGCCTCATGGTAGCACAGGTGGGGGATAGAAATCCCTGCTTTCTCAGCAGCTTTGAGGACAGTTGTGCCTTCCTCGACTTCTACCGGTATCTCATCTATGAAAATCTTAACCATCTCTGTGCTTTGCTCCTGATCTCACTCCTACAAACGAGACTCCAGCTCTTTCCTGAACTTCTTGGTGATGGACATAATAGGCATGGCCGCAGCGTCACCCAGGGGGCAGAGAGTTTTTCCCAGGATGTTCGAGGCCAAACGCAGGATATTATCGATGTCTTTTTTGCTTCCCTTCCCCTCAGCCATGCGCCTGACGATCTTGTCTATCCAGGAGGTGCCGATCCGGCATGGCGTGCATTGCCCACAGGACTCATGCGAATAGAACTTGGTGACGGCCTTTAAAACATCGAGCATGGAGGTTCCTGTGTCGATAACGATGATCGCGGCTGATCCCAGCATGGATCCGGCCTCGACCAGGGATTCAAAATCCATTTTTATGTCGATCTCGTCAGCCTTGAGCACTGGTGCGGACATTCCGCCCGGGATCACGGCTTTCAATTTCTTGCCCTTTTTCATTCCTCCCGCATGTTTAAAGATGATGTCTTTCAGGCTCGTTCCGATGGGAAGCTCATAGATTCCTGGTTTCTCGACCATTCCGCTGACTCCGAATATTCTGGTCCCGCCGTCCTTGGGAAGCCCTTTTCTTACGAACCAATCCGCCCCATTGAGTATGATCAGGGGGATGTTGGAAACGGTTTCCACATTATTGATGACGGTCGGACAATTGAAAAGGCCGACAGAAGCCGGGAAAGGAGGCTTGAGCCGCGGGTTCCCTCGCTTGCCCTCCAGCGATTCCAGGAGGGCTGTTTCCTCACCACAGATATAGGCACCTGCGCCGCGGTGGACAATCACATCCAGGTCAAAGCCGCTTTTTAGGATATTTTTGCCTAAGAAACCTTTTTCTTGGGCTTCCGCAATGGCTCCCTCCAGCCTGAGGGCAATGGCTTCATACTCGCCGCGGATATAGATATAAGCGGAATGGATTCCCACACAGAAGGAGGCGATGATGATTCCCTCCAGAAGCAGATGGGGATTATGGCTCATGAGGTAACGGTCTTTGAAAGTCCCCGGTTCGCCCTCATCAGCGTTGACACAGAGGTACTTTGGCTTATCTACCTTGGGAACGAACCCCCATTTGATCCCTGCCGGAAAGCCTGCACCGCCGCGTCCTCTCAGGTTCGCTTTTTTGACCTCTTCCAGGATCTCATCAGGCTTCATCTGCAGCGATTTCTGGACAGCCCGGTATCCTCCCTCTTTCAGGTATTCGTCGATCTGGTAGAAATTTTTCAGGCCGAAATGTTGGCTTAAGATTTTTTCCTTCATTTTTCTATTTCAAGCCGTCCAGGATCTTGTCGATCTTTTTTTTATCCAGATTCCCGAAATAATCAAAATTGACCATTATACAGGGGGCCTGCTCGCAAGCACCCAGGCACTCGACAAGGGAAAGGGTGAATTTCCCGTCTTTTGTTGTCTGTCCGGGTTCAATTCCCAATTTCTCTTTTAAATAATCAATCAGCTTCTCGGCACCGAGGAGTGAGCAGCTCAAATTGGAGCAGACCTGAATATGGTATTTTCCGACAGGCTCCCTGTTGAGCATGGTGTAAAAAGTCAAGACTTCACGGACCCTGATCGGTTTCACTCCCAGGATATCAGCAATCCGCTTTTCCGAGTCAGGAGAGATACAGCCGAACTCCTGTTGGGCAATATGGAGCAAGGGAAGAATTGCCGCTTGCTTCTGAGGATAGCGAGCGACTATCTCATCGATCTTCTTTCGCGTCTTCTCAGAGAATTCAGGGCTCATCTATCCATCTCTCCCCCGATCATATTGATAGAGCCGAAGGTGGGGATGACGTCAGCAACGTAATGCCCCTGAATCATCTCTTCCAGGGCAGCCATGACATGAAAACAAGGGGCTCTGACGTGAAGACGATAGGGTTTCTCTGTTCCGTCAGATACGATGTAATACCCCAGCTCGCCGTTTCCGCCTTCCACAGCGAAGTAGACCTCTCCTTTGGGCGGTCTGATGCCGTGGTCTCTCATAAAAAATTGAAAATGGTTTATCAAACCCTCGATTGAGGTGTAAGTCTCTTCCTTGGGTGGAACGATATATTTCTTGCTCTTGGCGAGGATATCCTGATATTTGTCTTTTTCTGAGCCTTCAAGGTTGGGTGAGAGGATGATGTTTTTCTCGACTCTCTTCTCTCTCGAGGCTTTGATGGCCTCTGCGGGCTGCACTCCTTTAGCCATGGTCTTGGCTGTTGATTTAGGAATTTTCTTCATGGCCTGCTCGATTATTCGCAGGCTTTGCTCCATCTCTTTCATTCGGACCATGTAGCGGTCAAAATTGTCTCCTCTTTCTCCGAGAGGAATCTCGAAATCCAGCTGGTCATAGACTGAATAGGGAAACGTTTTCCGGACGTCAAAGTAAACCCCGGTAGAACGCAGGCAGGGTCCGGTCCAGCCGTAGTTTACAGCTACCTCGGGTGCTACGACAGCGACATCTCTGGTCCGATTCAAAAATATCTTATTTTTATCCAGCAGGCCGTGAACGTCCTTCAAGACCTTCCTGGTCTCGACAATTGCTTTATTGAGGACTTCCTCATAATTGGGGTGGAGATCTGCCCTGACTCCGCCAATTCGGATGTAGGAGGTGGTCATCCGAGCTCCTGTTGTTTCCTCGATGACATCCCAGATGAACTCACGCGCTTTGATCTTGTAGAGGAAGACAGTGAAGGCACCACATTCCATAGCCATGGCTGCCAGACAGGTGAGATGATCCGAGATCCGCGAAAGCTCGCTCATGATGACCCGGATGTACTGCGCTTTTTCCGGCGCTTCGATACCCAGCATCTTCTCCATAGTCATCACATAGCCCAGGTTGTTGATCAAGGGCGAGACATAGTTCATCCGGTCGGTATACGGCAGCAGGTTGAAGTAGGTCTTATGCTCGCAGGTCTTCTCAAAACCCCTGTGCAGGTATCCCACTTCCACTTCTGAGTTGAGAACTCGCTCTCCATCCAGCTCAAGCATGATGCGGATGGTTCCGTGCATCGCGGGATGGGAAGGGCCCATGTTGATCAGGAAGCTGTCCTTTTTGGCTTCCTTTTGAATTCGTGTTGTCATTTTATTTTCTCAACCGTATCCTGGGCTGGCGTTTGCGCAGCGGATAATCCTTGCGCAGAGGAAAGCCTTCGAATCCGTCATACATGAAAAGGCGCCTCATGTCCGGATGGCCGGTAAAACTGACCCCAAACATATCGTAAACCTCTCTTTCCAGCCAGTTGGCGTTCTTCCAGATGGAAGCCAGCGACTCTATCGAAAGGTCGTTCTCGGAAAGAGGAACTTTTATTCTCAAACGGTGTTTAGCGGTGAGAGAAAAGAAGTGATAGACCATCTCGAACCTCGGTTCCCGGCCCATGTGGTCCACACAGGTGAGGTCCAGAAGCATGCTGTACTCATACGGTTTCTGTTTCAGGAACTGAACAACCTCCAGAAGGGATTTTCTGTCTATAATAAGAGTATCGTCACCAAAATCAGAGGATGTCGCTGTGATCTTCTCTGCGAATTGGTGTTCGAGCTCTTTTAAGATTTCCTTCTTTTCCATCTCCACTCTTGTCCCTGGGTTTTTATTTTTTCCTGCAGTTTGATCAGCGCGTTGAGGACCGTTTCCGGCCGCGGTGGACAGCCGGGAATATAAACGTCCACGGGGATGATTTTATCGATTCCCTGGACCACAGCATAGTTGTCATAGATGCCGCCGCTGACTGCACAGGTGCCAAAAGCGATGACCCATTTGGGCTCGACCATCTGCTCATAGACTGTGCGCAGGATTGGGGCCTCCTTCTGAGAAATCGTCCCCACCACAAGGAGCATGTCAGCCTGTCGAGGAGAAAACCTCGTCCATCCCGCACCGAAGCGGTCCAGGTCAAAATGGGAACAGACAGCGCCCATGTACTCCATTCCGCAGCAGGCTGTGATAAAAGGATATTGAAAGAGAGAGTATTTTCTTCCCCAGGAGATAACCTGGTCCAGTTTGGTGAGTATAAAATTACTTTTCATGAGATCAGTCTTTAATCAAATCCAATACTATCCTTGTCTTCTACTCCCAATGGAAAGCGCCTTTTTTCCAGGCATAGACAAAGCCCAGCACGATGACCAGAATGTAGGCAAACATGACAATCAGGGCTGTAATCCCCATTTCCTTAAAGATCAGCGCCCACGGAAAGAAAAAAACAACTTCGATATCAAAGATGAGAAAAAGAAAAGCAACAAGATAAAACTTAATAGGGACAGGAACGATGTCTTCTTGAAGATAAGGGCTCCCGCATTCAAAAGGAGTTTCCTTAACGGGATTGGATCTCTTCGGTCCTAGGAACTTATTCATTATAAGCAGGACAAATCCCATGAAACCGAAAACGAGGAAGACAAGGAAAATTTCTACCATGAGATTCCGTAAAATAAAGGCATAAATTTTATAAAAATAAATTTAAATTTGCAAACATTTTAAAAAATTTTTTTAACGGCTGCCCTTTTATAGATTCAAGATATGGATAGCTTCATTCTTGACCTTAAGGGCAGCCTCCATCACCGCCTCGGAGAGAGTGGGATGAATGTGAACTGCCGAGGAGACATCCTGAATCTTCAATCCTTTATTCACGGCCAGCGTGATCTCAGCAATGATTTCGCTCGCATTCGGAGCAAGGATATGAGCGCCGATGACTTTATCCTTGTCATCGGCTATGACCTTGACTACGCCTTCTTCCCTTCCAAGGGTCAAAGCCCGTCCATTGGCTTGAAGTGAGAAGAGTCCGGTCTGGAACCGTATCCCCTTCTCTATGGCCTCGTCCTCAGTGAGGCCCACGGATGCGAATTCTGGGTCAGTATAAACGGCCATCGGAAGCGCCTCATAGTTCATCTCGCTTTTGGCACCGCTGGCGTTCTCGGCCGCGGCCAGGCCCTCGTGGGAAGCCTTGTGAGCCAGCAGCTTTCCGCCGATCACATCTCCTATAGCGTAGACACCGGATATACTTGTCTCAAGACGGTTATTCACGTTGATCCAGCCTTTTTCATCCAGAGAAAGCCCGAGGTTTTTTCCGATCCATCCCTCGGAATGGGGGCTCCTTCCTACCGCCAGGAGCACTTTTTCCGCCTCACACTCGAAAGGAGTCTGAGTCCTCAGGCATAATCCTTTTAATAGAGCCTTCCCGTCTTTAACATCAACGGCCTCTATCTGCATTTGCGTCTGGATGGGCAACCCCTGGGCTTTGAGACATTTTTCAAGCCTCTTGGCCACCCCCTTATCGCTTCCGGGAAGGATGGTGGGCAGGATCTCCAGGACCAAGACTTCCGAGCCTAGCCTCTGGTAGATCGTTCCCATTTCGAGCCCGATGGCTCCGGCTCCGACGATAATCATTCTGGGAGGAACCTCGGAAAGCCCCAGCGCCTCTTGAGAAGTAATGATCTCTTTTCCATTCGGTCTGAGAAAGGGAAGATCCCCTGGCTTACTGCCAGCAGCAAGGATGATCTTTTCCGCCTCAAAAATCTCCTCTCCTTCCTCGCTGCTCACTGTAACCTGGTTTTCATCTTTGAGATAACCGGTTCCCTGGATGGACTGGACACCGTTCTTTTTCAGCAGGAACTCCAGGCCTTTCACCAGCCTCTCCACGACACTGGACTTCTCTTCTTGGACGCGCTTCCAGTTACATTTTATCTTCTCCAGAGGCCCTTCGAGATTCCGGCTCTCTTTTAATTCTTTATAGACTTTGGTCTGGTGCAGAAGATACTTGGCGGGAATACAGCCATAGTTCATACAGGTTCCCCCGATCTTGTGCTGCTCCACCAGAAGGACTTTCTTCTTCAACTGGGCTCCGCGGATAGCGGCGACATATCCGCCCGGACCAGCTCCGATTATGACCAAATCCCATTTTTTATCCATTTCCCTATCTCCAGAAGGTGTGGATGGTTTCCCTCTATTTTTAAATGAAATTTCTTTCAGAAGCAATCAAATAATGAAAAATAATTCTGAATGACTTTGAACGGCATCGCGCTCTTTGCCTGATATGGCCCGTCTCTTGAGTTCTTCCATGTGTTTCTCTTTTTTCATGAATGGAGGAAATGCAGGGGAATGGGCGAAGCGGCCTTGGGAACAATGACTGAACAGGCATCTTGACAGCTCTGGATAAATTAGTCAAAAATAATGAGAATTCAGAGAGATGAGTATCGCTTCGCTAACAGAGTTTCGTCCCCTTAAATTTCCGACAATCATCATTTTTGTCCTTATCATTCTATTTATCCCCGGATCGATTTCGGCCGAGGATTTCGCCAGCATCTGGGGACAGGTCAGGGACAACAACCAGGATCCTGTTCCCAAGGCGAAAATAACCCTCGCTGCAGAAAAGAATTCCTTTGAAAAAACTGTATTCAGCGATCCAGAAGGGATATTCAGGATTAGCGGGCTTTCCCAGGGTGGCTACACGATTCGCCTTGAAGCCGAAGGGTATCATCCACACTTCCAGAAAAGGATTTTCCTCGAGCCGTATCAGCTCCAGTATTTTCAAGTCATCCTCCAGAGGTCCGAAGAGAAAAAGTCAACAATATCCCAGGCCCTGGCTGTGGATTATTCACACGTCCTCCACCANACCCTTCTCGATAAATTCCAGATCCAGAAATCCCCCTCTGCCCATAATATCTGGTCCCTGATCGAGAATCAGGACTTATCCGCTACCGCCAACAGGATCGATGTCGGCGGGCTCTGGGGAGCCATCCCTGGGCTGTTCAGCTCAAGAGGAGGCTGTTCCTGGACTCAGAACATCTATTTGCTCAACGGTCTGGATGTCACAGACCCTTACTGGACAGGAAGGCCCCTTTTCTACCCTGATTTTTATTCACTTCGACTCACCCGGCTGGTCAATGCCGGACACTCCCCTTCCGCTCTTTCTCCAGGAGGCTATTTTGACCTTCTGACTCGAGAGGGAACAGAGCATCTTCGAGGAGGGATATCCGCATTCTTCATCCCCAAAAAACTCCAAGCCGAGAACATCTCTCCTGCCCTGGAGAGCGAAGGCCTGGTTGAAAGCCATTCTTTCAACCATCTCGCAGACGCCAATTTTTTCTTGTCAGGCTCAGTACTCCCGGGAAAACTTCGCTTCTTCACCTCTTTTTCCTCTTCCCATGTGTCACGCGATGTGGCTGAGTTCGAGGAAGAGGACAGATCATCGATCCTTTCTGGAGTTTTGAGCCTGAACTACAGGTATGATGAGAGTTCTCTCAGTCTTATCTGGACAGGCCAGAAGGCTCGATATACATCTTTTGGCGCCGGGAGGGAAATTCCGTTCGCCGCCACCTCAGACCGCAGAGATGTCTATAATGTTTTCCAGGGAATCTGGACCACGAGAATCAAAGACATCCATTTCCTTAAAGCCGGGATCTGCCTGGTCCACGGCGATATCCGTTCCGATTATCAAGAAGGGATATCGGACCAACATGGTCTGGAAATCTTCAGCAAAATCCCGTCCGGGGCTGCTCCCTTTGCTGAAAGGGACAGACGCAGCTCTTTGACCTTTCTNTTTAACGGGGAATCTCTTGTTTCCGGTTTTTTTAAAGCTCAAAACAGGATCCAGTATGGCATTCAAGCCCAATACTGCCAATCCTCTTCCCGGCTGGTGGCAAGGGATAATCTCCATCTCCATTTCTTCGATGGATTGCCTCTTGAAGTATTGATGCTCAACACGCCGGTCCGGCATCAGGAGGCGGCCCTGCATCTCAACCTCTTTGCTCAGGACTCCATCATCCTGCGAAATTTCGTCTCGTTTTATTTCGGATTCAACCTTGCCTTCAGCCATGGCTGGCTCCCTTCCCAGGAACTCAACACGGTTTTTAATCCCGGGATCGGATGGTACAGGAACAACATCACCTGGTTCAACCTGTCTCCCCGCCTGGGAGTCATCCTCCCTCTTTCCAAAGCCAGAGCTTCTGCCCTCAAGCTTTCGCTTGCCCGTTATTACTTCACTCTTCCCCTTCACTATCTGACCTACGGCAGCCCCAGTGCCCTGGGAGGAAAAGTTTATTCCTGGAACGACCTGAATTCCGATGACCAGTATCAAGAGGGGGAAGCCGGAGTGCTCATCAGGCGGGAAGGCCCCTTTTTCTCTACCATAGATACAGGGTTGAAAAGGCCGCACACCAATGAACTCACGGTCTCCTACGTCCACACCTTTGGCGCCAACTGGCGTCTTTCCGTGGCAGGCTTTTACAGGGAGACCAGGAATCTGGTAGAGACGTTGAACGTCGGTGTGCCTTTTTCGTCCTACCAACCACAGCAATTTTATGATATCGGAGATGACCGAATTCCCGACACTCATGACGATTTGACTTTTACGGTTTACAACCAGGACATCGGGACCTTAGGTCAGGACTTTTTCCTCCTTACCAATCCCGATTCAGAGGACAGGATATCGAAATACTATGGTCTGGACCTTACTCTCGTCAAAAAATACAGCTCAAAATTCACCTTTTTTCTCTCTCTCACGGCCATCTCTGCGGTGGGGTCCACAAACCCGGGAAACACGGAATGGGAAAACGACGACGGCGTCATCGGCAGCCTCTACGACAATCCCAACACTCTGATCAACTCTGAGGGGGAGATGCGCTTTGACCGGGGCTATACGGGTCGCATAGGCGTGAATTTTCTGGCTCCTCTCGGCATAAGGGTCGGAGGCATCATCAAGTATTATGACGGCCAGCCATTTGCCCGCAAAATCATCGTCACCGGCATGAACCAGGGTCCGTTCTATATCCAGGCCCATCCTCGCGGCGTGTCCCGATATGAGTACAACATGACCGTAGACATCCGGATGGAAAAAAAAGTGAGTATCGGCAGGACAGACTTGAGAATCATCCTGGACGCTTTCAACCTCCTGAACAGAGCGCTGGCCACCGAGGAGAACGAGTGGACCGGTCCTGAGTTCCCGCTGCGTTTTGCCACTGAAATCCAATCTCCCCGCGTTTTCCGCTTGGGCCTGGCCTATGAATTTTAAAAATGCGCAGACGGATGGCACGCCTCTGACATTTTTCTTGTCAACAGCGAATCATTATGTTAGCATGTTGCCTATTCCAAATTTGAATCGCGGGATGAATTCTAAATTTGGAAAACACGAGTGCCTGTCATTGAATTCTTCTCTATATCTCTTATCTTTCATATGCACGCCAGACATTTCCGTGAAGGTCCTCAGCGCAGAGGCCAAGAAAGGCCTGGTTTTGGGATGAATCACAAAAAATACGTCCTCATCTTCTCCGCTCTTTTGTTGATTGCCAGCCAGTTCTCTCTTGCCCAAACTCCTCCTTATTCCGATGAGGAATGTTTTTTTTGCCACGGTAAGCCCGAGATCTCCCAAATCCTCAGCGACGGCAGAACCCGTTCCCTCTACGTTGACCCTGAGGAATGGAGCCAGGATATCCACCATGCAGGAAAAGTCCTCTGTGTGGGCTGTCACACCAATGCCAACCCCTACCTCCACTTCAGGGAGGGCTTCATCGATGTGGATTGCGCCCGATGCCATCCTGAAGAAGCGGAGGAATACGAGAAAAACGTTCACCTGACTTTCGCAGCCCCCTCGCCGGGAAAGGAACTGCCCCTCTGTTTTCACTGCCATACCAAACACCATGTTCTTCGCCATGATGATCCCTCCTCTTCAGTCCATGAAAAAAATATCGGCGACACCTGCGGCAGCTGCCATGCTGAAGTCATGATCAACAACCTGTTCAAGGGCCGTTCTTTGGGAAAAATCTCCGGCCACCGCAAGGGAGACCTCTCGGAAAAGTTCGACATGAAAGTTTGCATCAACTGTCATTATGACGACTCTGCTCACGGGGCAAAAAGGGTCTTCAAGGATTTCTGTGCGCGCTGTCATGACGTGAGTTCCATGGCAAGCATCGTGATGGGCCCTACCCATCTGGATTCTCAGAGATTCACCTGGCTCAACCTGATTAACAGCGGGCTGTTGCTCGTTCTGGTTCTGGGAATGGGACTGTTCATCATCTATCGTTCACGGGAAGGAATCGCCAACAATATAAAATCCTGGTTGGAAAGAATGAAAATTCCAGAGAAAGAGATTGAAAAACCGGAGGCAGCAGAAGAGACTGCCAAGGAAGAGCCGAAGCCGGAGCTCGCACCAGAAACTGCACCCGAAGAACCTGGGCTAGAGGATCAGGAGTCACAGCCGGAAAAAAAAGAAGAAACCACACCAATAATTGAAGAAGAGAAAAAAGAGACACCAGAACAGGAACAGAAAAAAGACGAAGAGGAAAAGGAAAAGCCAGCCCAGGAGGATATCAAAGAGGAAGACTCTGAAGCTGAAAAAGCAACAGAAGACCAGGATAAAGGGGAGAGCGAAGAAACCGAGCCAAAAGAGCAAATCAAGGAGGAAGCAAAAGATCAAAAAGACGATGACGATGAAAAACAAGGACAGAGTGAGGAACGATGAAGGCTCATAAAAAGCGTTTGGCCGTGTTGATCGACCTGCGTAAGTGCATCGGCTGCAACGCTTGCTCCCTTGCCTGCAAGAGCGAGAACGATGTGCCGCTTTCTGTCTGGAGGAGCTGGGTCAAGCGAGTGGAGAAAGGGAGCTATCCTCACACGAAAGAATTCTTTCTGCCCATCCTCTGCAACAACTGCGATAACCCCATCTGTGTCACAGTCTGTCCGGTCAATGCCGGGATAAAACGGCCTGATGGGATCGTCTATATCGACCCCCATAGATGTATTGGCTGTCGCTACTGCATGGCTTCCTGTCCCTATGGAGTTCGCTACATCAATCCTGAAAGAAAGATCGCTGAGAAGTGCTACTGGTGTCATCACCGAGTGGATGTCGGACTCGACCCGGCCTGTGTGGCCGCCTGCCCGACTGGAGCCATGATGTTCGGCGATCTGAATGATCCCGAGAGTGCCATCGCCAAGGCTGTGGCAGAGAATGCGGTCCAGGTAATCAAGCCTGAGAGCGGCACTGAACCCTACGTGTTTTATATCGGTCTGGATATTGACGCGGTCGAGGCCAAACAGTTGGAAGAAAAATAATGAAAGCTATAAATATAAAAAGGGCTGCTTTGATGGAGACGACCCCGCATCGGGAATACGTCTCTTCGCTCCTCCCGAGCCAGATGCAGCCTGATTATTGAGGCGATCTGTGGATACGCAAGTTCTCTACAATATCTTCCACCAGGAAGCTTTTGGCTTCAACATCGCCATGTACTTCTACCTCACCGGGTTGAGCGCAGGCTCTTTCATTCTCTCCACCCTGGCTTACGGATTCGGCATGAACCAGTACAAACCCATAGGCAGAGTTGGCGTTATACTGGCCACTCTCCTCCTGGTCATTGCTCCCTTTTTCCTCCTCATCCACATCGGCATGCCCCTTCGCGCCTGGCACCTTTTCGTCTACTTGAACTGGTCATCGCCCATCACCTGGGGTTCATTCCTGCTGATACTTTATCCGATGAACTGCATCATTTACGGCTATTTCATGTTCAAGGAAAAAATGAAGCCCACCCGTATCTTCGGGTTCATCGGAATTCCGCTGGCGATCTCTGTTCATGGCTACACAGGGTTCATCTTGGCTTTTGGCAAGGCTAGGGCCCTGTGGAACACCGCTCTCATGCCCATCCTCTTCCTCGCTTCTGCCATCGTCTCCGGAATCGCCCTGATGATCCTGGTCGTCGTTCTCAAAGACCGTTTTTTTTCCAAGAAAAAAAAGATAAACCGGGATCTCATCATGAACCTCGGAAAACTCCTGGCCTGGATGATCGTCTTCGACCTGTTTCTGGTGGGAAGCGACCTCCTCGTACTCCTGATTTCCCATTCAGACGCCCAAGCTGCAGCCTATCTGATCCTTGGCGGAAAATTCAGTGTCATGTTCCTCATCATCGAGAACCTGCTGGGAAAGATCATCCCCTTCATGCTCCTTGCGGTTCCTAAGTTGAGGACTCTGCCCACTGTGATCGCGGCCTCCATCCTGGTGGTCGTCGGGATCTTCTTCATGCGCTATGTCGTGGTCGTGGCCGGGGAGTTCATTCCGCTGTTATAGGAAAATATGAAAATATGAAAAAAAGAAGAATTTCCAGAAGACGCTTCCTCAAAACCGGGCTGGCCTGGGTGGCAGGAACGACAGCAGGCCTCAGAGGTATCGGAAAGGCTGCTTTAGATAAAGGGACGACAGCCGTTTCCAGGACTTCGCTCAAACCCCTGCGCTCCATCCCCACCACCTGTGAACAGTGTCCAGCTGGATGCGGGATCACCGCCTACCTGGATGGAGAACGACTGGTCCAGATTCTCGGGAATCCCGAACACCCCAACAACCGCGGCGGCATCTGTGCCAAAGGCATCGCGGGAATAAACCTGGTCAACGACCCGGAGCGTCTGCTTCATCCTTTAATGAGAGCAGGAGCCCGAGGCAGTGGGCGATGGACGAAGATCAGCTGGGATGAAGCGTATACTGCGCTGAGCAAGCGGCTCAAGGAGATGCTGGGTCAAGGCCGGATGAACGGATTCGTGGTCGACATCGGGTACAGCGACGCTCTCCTTAACGAATTTCTGTCCTCTCTGGGCGGTGCCCGAATCATCAACAGGACTGCCTGGAAAAACCTGAACCGCAGCGCAGCTATCGAGTCGATGGTCGGCTCGCCTGCTCTTATCGAAGATGTGGGAAGGAGCCGCACCATATTTAATTTCGGAGCCAATCCTTTTGCCAATCATGACCATTTTATCGGCCTGGCTCGAAGACTTGTTTTGGCCCGCACTGAAAAAGGCGCGAGACTGGTCACCTTTGACGTCCGGATGTCCGAGACAGCGGCCCAGAGCGATGCCTGGCACCCGGTGAGAGCGGGAACCGACGGTATCGTTGCCCTGGCTATGGCCAGGGTGATCACGGCTAACGGTCTGGCCGACATGGATTTCATAGAACAAAAGACCAACCTTACTTTTTCCGCTCTCAAAGGCCATCTTTTCCCTTACACCCTTGAGCGAGCCGAAAGAGAGAGCGGGATGAAAGCCGCAGATATTGAACGTCTCGCTGTCGAGTTTGCCACCCAAAAGCCTTCTGTGGCTATATTCGGAGGCGGGGTAACCGATCATGATAACGGGACCCAGGGCGCCAGATGTGTTTCCCTCCTGAACTGGCTGGTCGGCAACCTGGAGAAAGCAGGGGGTCTCTTCTTTCCACGACTTCCAGGAAGCCCAAAAACCGAGCCAGAACGTCTGGTGCCTTCCCTTTCGAGTTCAAGCAGAACCGGACAAGAACTCGCTGAACTCAAGGAGTCGAAGGATCCTATCGATACCTACTTTTCCTATCTCTCCAATCCTGCCTTTACCGACCCTGACTGCAGGTCCACAGCCCGCTTGCTCAAAGATGAAAATCTGGTTCCCTTTCTAGTGGTCATGGATACTTATCTGACTGAAACAGCCCTCCTGGCTGATATGGTTCTTCCCGCAGCCACTTACCTTGAAGGCTGGGGGCTGAGTTTTGCTCCCTCCCTGGACGGAAATCCCATCCTGAATCTCAGACAGCCGGCTGTTTCCCTGCTGAGCGTCGCCAAAGCCCTGAGGTCTCCATCCTTTGACGCGGGGAAACTTCTGGAGTCCTCTTTTCTTCCTAGAGGCGAAGCCGTCGAAATCGGAAACGTCTGCCTGGAGCTAGCCCAGCGGATCGGCGGGAGCGTTTCAGCAGAAATTCCTTATCTGGATACGCAGGATTTCGTAGCCAGGAAAATAGATATCCTGCCTGAGCTGAGAACCCAGCAAGGTTTGAACGGCCTTAAAAAGAAGGGATTCTGGGCAGGAAGACGTCAGGACAGGAAAGGCTCCCCGAATCAAACAAGCACAGCGCATCCTCCAGAATTCTCAAAGGTCGGGGTCTATTCCCTAAAGCTCGAAAAAGAGAATAATTCTCCCCTGCCTGAGTACCAAACCCCTGCTGCGCAGAAGAAAAGGATAAAAGACAGCTTCATCCTGACCCCATACAAAACCAATCTTATGGGCAGAAGAACAGCCAACAGCAAATGGGCCCGAGAGATCTTTCATGAAAACCTCCTGTGGATGAACAGGGATGTTGCCGCCAGGATGGGCATCAAGGACGGGGATAGAGTCCGGGTGAGTTCTTCTGCGGGCTCATTGACCGTCCGGGTCCTCACCACCAGAAGGATCCATCCCGAATCCGTGGCACTGGCCGAAGGTTTAGGCCACACGGCAGTAGGGAACGTGGCCAGAGCCCGGCGGTTCAAGAGCCAGGACAGGGACACCCGCCTCATCTGGTGGGAAAAGACAGGAAACGGCGTGAACCCGATGGAGATAGTCGAAAGAGTGAAAGACCCTATCGGTGGAGGTCAGGGGTCAAAGGATACGCGAGTTCAAATAGAGAAAGAGGCTTGATCCTGGAGTGATTCTATGAGCTACAAGATAACAGGAAATAGAGAATGAGGATTATATTTTTGGATAATAACAATAGATTCCNGATTTACCCCCAACCACTCCCACGGAGGCTTTGGAGATATGTTTAAAGAATATAAACATTTTGCCGCCTTTNTTATTTTGCTCTGGCTGGCGGTATTATCCCTTCCAGGTNTCAGCCAGGTCAGCCATAGTGAAATAAAGAGGTTGACCTATTCCGGGAACAATGTAGTGGAATATCCCTGCTTGAGCGATGACGGACGGCTGGTTCTTTATAGAGTGGAGATAAAAAACGGCCAGGAATCCCTCAAGGCCGTCAGGATGTTGGATATCGACAGCGGAAAAGAAACAGAGCTTTTCCGAAGTGGAACCATGACCGCACCTCCTCCCTTCGAGGAAATCCCTTTGATGGTCGGCTCCAAGCCCCCGGTGCTGAGCGGAAACGGACAAGTGGCGATTTTCTCCTTGACTCTCGGAGAGCCCCAAAATATCCTGGACCACTATTTGGCCGTCGTCAACACGGACGGCACAGGTTTCAGGATCGTCTCCTTCCCGATCGACGCTCTTAAGGAGTGGGATTTAGAGACGCTTGAATTCGAGTCTGCCGAATGGGAGCGAGTATCCCACTACACGATAGACAGGAAGGGAACACGCACTGCTTGCCTGCTCAAGGGGCACTTGGGTCCCAGACGATACGGCAATCCCAGCGGCATTATTTTCCTGGATATCCCGGATTTGGAACAGCGGACCATCCTGGCTCCCAACTTTAATGGCAGCGAATGGGTCTGGCCGTCCTTTCCCCGCAGTCCGCTGCTGGGAGGAGGCTGGTCGTTCTGCATGAGCGGCAATGGAGAGAAGCTGGTGTTTGGAGCTCAATCCTCAGAGGAAAAGATCGACTATGACCTTTACCTCACAGACTGGGAAGGGAAGGTATTGAAGAGGCTCACTGATTTCCATGACCGCTGGTTCAGCCTGGCAGACATCGACAGTGAGGGGAGACGAGTGGTCTTCTACTACAACGGCAGCAAAAAACAGGGCATGGGAACCTATATAATCAACTCCGATGGGACAGGATTGAAACATCTCGGATCCAAAGTCGCTCCCAGGATTGAGCTCTTCGAACTCTCAGCAGACGGACGTTTTGTTCTTTTCAAGCACGTCTACAAAGGAATGATCCTTGAGCTTCAAACCGGAAAGGAAATGGTGGCTTTCGACGAGAACACTCCGGGTTATGCCACAGGGCTGTTCCCCATGGATTTTCCCCGGCTCCCCGCTTTCTGGGGGCCGCAGATCATGAGTCTCAAAGGCAACAGGATTCTCCTTATCGGTCCTCCCCAGGGCAAGGAAACGCCTGAAATCTATATGCTGGAACTGGGTAGAGAATAAAATGGGACTGAGAAGATACAGGATGAGATTCCGCCTCATCATCTGCATTTCTCTCCTTATCCTCCTTGCTTTTGCTGGCTACGTCACAGCTTATCTTGTCCGCTATTCGGCTACCAGCGAACGGATATGCCGGCAATGTCATCCCGATCTTTCGCCGCTCTGGAGAGAATCCAACGGGCACCCGGCAGACCTGACAGACTGCTATCAGTGTCATTCCCGCTCGTTTAAGCTCGTGCCCGAAGGATGGAATATTTTCCAGCATGCGCGTGATCAGATAGTGCCTCCTGAGTATCTGGCTGACGATACGCTCACCTCTCAAAGATGTCTGGAGTGTCATCAGGATGTGCTCGATTTAAACTACAAGATCAAAAAGAAAGTGATCACATTTAACCACCGGATACACTATGGAGAAGGCCTGGAATGTGTGGACTGTCACCGCACATCCGGGCATGAATACATGACCGGAAGCACCAATCGTCCCACTGTCTCCGAATGCCTNCTCTGTCACATCAAAGAATTCGAAGGACCACCCAAGAACCGNAAATGCTTGAATTGCCATGATGTGATGCTGGCTCCTGGAAGAACATGGCAATGAGGAATGGAGAAAGCGTTAGGAATTCAATGCTCGGATGAATTGGAAAGGAAAAGAAGAGAAACGAGTGAAATATATTTTAAGATGAGATAATGATCAAAACATTCGACATCCTCTTTATCCTGCTCGCCTTCTTGCTTCTTATCTGGGGGATGGGCAAACGATTCCGGCTCTGGCGTCTGGGTAAGGATCTCGCGCCTTCGGGAAAGATGGGAACAAGGATAAAATCCCTTACTGTGGAAGGAATCCTCCATCAAAGGATCCTTCAGGACTTCTATCCCGGCCTTTGGCATTTATTCCTGTTCCTGGGCTTTCTGATTCCTCTGCTGGTTATTATCTTCACCCAATTCACGTTCACCCTGCCCGTCTTTCTGGCGCGCCTGATTTCCCTCCTCCTGGACTTGATCGCTCTGGCTGCCATTACCGGCACCATTCTTCTTCTCTACCGCCGCTACATCTCGCGCCCGTCAAGGCTTGATAACCGGTTTGAGGACCTGGCAGCTCTTGGGTTGATCCTGGTCATCCTTTTGACTGGAATATTCATGGAAGGCCTACGGCTTTCGATAATCGGCAGAGACGCCCAAGCATGGGCGCCGCTGGGAAAGGCCTTGGCTGCGATCCTCAACGCAACCGGAATGGAAACGAGCACCAAGAGTCTCCTGGCCATAATCGTTTTCAGGGTCCATTTTTTGCTTGTCCTGGCGACCATCGCCGCCATCCCCTACTTCAAGCTGTTCCATATCATCAGCTCGCCGATAAACATGCTTTTTCGTTCTTTCCAGCCAAAAGGAGCTCTGTCTTTCATGAATCTGGAGGACGAGGAGGCAGAAAGCTTCGGCACCTCCAAGATTGAAGAGTTCACCTGGAAGCAGCTCATGGATCTTGATGCCTGCACCCGATGTGGCCGCTGTCAGGACCACTGCCCGGCCTTTTTGACAGAAAAGCCACTGACCCCTAAAAAGCTGATCAATGACCTGAAGGATCACCTGTCTGCGAGAGGACCTTTGCTCATCAAGGCCAAAGCCAAAAAGACTGAACTGGAGGAAGCCGTGCCTCTTGTGGGCGGCGTCATTCAGGAGGACGAACTCTGGGCCTGTACCACCTGCCGCTCCTGCATGGAGCACTGTCCGGTTTATGTCGAACACGTGGACAAAATTATTGATATGAGGCGATACCAGGTGCTCATGGAGAGCAAGTTTCCTGAAGAATTGACCCAAGCCTTCAAGGGTCTGGAGACGAACTCCAATCCCTGGGGCATGGGACGTGACGCCCGGGCTGACTGGATGAGAGATCTGGATGTCCCAGTCCTCGCTGATATTCCAGGCGAAGAGATCGACTTCCTGTTCTTTGTCGGATGCATACGCTCGTATGATGACCGGAACAAGAAAGTCACTGAAGCCATGGTGAGAATCTTCCATCATCTCGGCGTTAAATTCGCCATCCTAGGGATAGAGGAGGGATGCTGCGGTGACCCGGCCAGACGAGTGGGCAACGAGTATCTCTTCCAGATCCTGGCTCAGACAAACATCGAAACCTTTAAGCGATATCGCATAAAAAAAATCCTGACTACCTGCCCCCACTGCTTCAACACGCTCAAAACAGAATATCCGCAGCTCGGTTTCAGCTGTGAGGTAATACATCATGCCCTGTTCCTCCAGCAAGCCATCCAGAGGGGAAAGTTGAAATTCGATTATGCTTTGGGAAAAAGGCTCACCTATCATGATCCCTGTTATTTAGGGCGCTACAGCGGCATCTACGAGCCTCCGAGAGATGTGCTTAAATCCATCCCTTCCCTTCACCTTCGGGAATTGAAACATTCCAAAGGCGATTCCCTGTGCTGCGGCGCAGGAGGAGGCTGGATGTGGATGGATGAAAAAATCGGGAAGAGAATCAACATCCACCGCTTAGAAGATGCCCTGACAGTAGAGCCTGAATGGATTGCAACGGCCTGTCCGTTCTGCGTGACCATGTTCGACGATGCGATAAAGGATAAGAATATGGAAGACAGCCTCAAAATCTGGGACATCGCTGAGCTGGTGGAGCAGGCTCTTTTCGGGGAAAAGAAAAAACCCAGCCTCCCGCAAGAACCTTAGACCGAATCCCTACCAACAGAATAAACATCTTTTTTGCGAGGTGTTTAACTTTTTTTAGGATGGATCATGTCACGGGGTGTCCCCCGTACGTCCTGGCTATACCAATCATCCAGTTTGGCCCTTTCGCTGCGGGCGTTATGGGATAGCACTCCGCGCCTACTCTCCTAACTATAAAAAGGAATGGATATTTTCCTGAAAAAAGATACTTCGGCCGGATGAATTCTTCTTTACCTCAAGAAAACAAAATTATCCGCTNAGGATCTTTTGGAAGGCTGAAATCGCTTTGTCTATATCCTCGTCCCCGATATCTTTATGGACGACAAAACGTATTCCTCCTGTAGTGGCCAAGGCCAGTATTCCCTTTTCCTTCATCTTGGCCAGCAATTCCGGGATGGATATTCGGGGATGCTCTAAAGCGAATATAATGATGTTAGTCTGGATATGCTCCGGGTTGAGAGAAACTCCAGGAAGGCCTGCTATGGCCACAGCCAGCCTCTTGGCTCTCTTGTGGTCTTCTTTTAATCTGTCGACCATCTCAGTCAGGGCCACGATTCCCGGAGCGGCGAGGACTCCCACCTGTCTCATTCCGCCTCCGAGTGCCTTTCTCACCCGGCGCGCATAATCTATGCTTTCCCTGGGTCCGACAAGGACGGAACCGACAGGCGCGGAAAGGCCTTTAGAAAGGCAGAACATCAATGAGTCTCCGATTCTTGCGTATTCCTTGACGGGAATACCGCTGGCAATGCTGGCGTTGAACACCCTCGCTCCGTCGAAATGGATCTTGATGCCATGTCTGTCGGCAATCTCTCGAATGGTTTTGAGGTTCTCCATGGGCACCACTGCACCGCTCCAGTTATTATGGGTGTTTTCGACGCAGATGAGCGAGGTACGGGGAATATGAACTGAGGGCTTGCGGACATGTCTTTCTACCTCTTCAGGGTCCATAGCCCCCCGATTGGATGCGAGAGGCCTGGGAGTGACCCTTGAGATAAAAGTCATATGCGTGGATTCCATGTTGTAGATATGCGACCGGGATTCGATGATCACCTCTTCCAGTTCTCTGGTCCAAATCTTGATGGCGATGGAATTGGCCATTGTCCCTGAAGGGACGAACAAACCTGCTTCTTTTCCCATCATATCTGCGGCCAAAGCCTCCAGCTTCATCACAGTGGGGTCATCGCCGAGAACATCATCTCCCACCACGGCTTCGGCCATTGCCTTTCTCATCTTTTCTGTGGGTCGGGTGACTGTATCGCTTCTAAAATCTGAATATTCAGACATTGATTGTCTCCTTTCCACTGAGGCCTCATTATAAATAATATCATCTCCCTCAGCAAACAGTTTTTCCCAGTAACTATCGGATCTCAGCCTGGGTGATTTAAAAACGCGCTACTTTTACCGCCTACAAAACAGAATCTCAATTAGGTGAAGGTTTATGGATGAAATAACCTTATGGAAGGCTGAGCTGGGGTCAGGCCTTGTCAGGATTTCTGGATATATACTTGATTATGGTCCTCCAGACATCAACTCTAGCAAGGCCTGACCCCGAGCAAAGCCTGAAATCGAGCTGTTTTTTAACCACCTAGCCTGAGTTCTAATATTGTTTCTATTTCGGATTAGGCAGGCTTAAGGTAACTATTTCACCGTTTACTTGGTTATAAATCTATGGTATTAATAATTTTTATTTGAATTGTTATAGTCGACCATGCTGTCTCCAAGAATTTATCGCATTTCGCTTTACTCCCTCATTTTTCTCATCATCTTCTTCTTGAGCTCCATCCTTGCCTACCATATGGTGTTGAAAGGAGAACTGGTCACTGTGCCCGACCTTATCGGGAAGACGATTGAAGAGGCACGGATGGCGCTGGGCAGCAAAAGGTTATCCATTACTCAAACAGGGATCCAGTTCGACAGGCAATGGGAAAGAGGAAGGATCATCTTTTCTGAGCCCCGTGCAGGTTCAAAATTGAACATTAACGGCGTGGTCAAAGTCATCCTGAGCGCTGGCAGGGAGAAAGTCATCACTCCCAGATTGATAGGCGAAGACTTTACATCCATCGGACACATTCTTGAAGATGCCGGTGTGGTCAGAGGATTGATCTCACATGTTCACTATGCCCGGCGTGCAGCGGGAAAAATCATGGCTCAAAATCCTCAAGCCCAAGAAGAAGTGGGGAGAGGGACTGCCATCAGCATCCTGGTCTGTGAAGGAGAGAGGGAGGATAGCTATCTCATGCCGGATTTGATCGGGAAGAAAGCCGAAGTGGTGATCCCCTGGCTACGGAGCTTGAACTTCAAAGTCGAGGATGTTCGAGATACCTACTACCCCGGCCTCAGCTCAGGAGTAATCATCAAGCAATCCCCCCATCAAGGGTATATGATTCAAAAGAATTATCCCATCACACTGGAGGTCAGCAAATAATGGTTCAAATCGCCCCATCCATTTTATCCGCGGATTTTTCTCGGATCGAAGAGGCAATAAAAATAGCCGACAAAGCAGGAGCTGACCTGATCCATATCGACATCATGGATGGTCATTTTGTCCCCAACCTCACTTTCGGACCACAGCTCGTGGCATCAATCCGGAAAAAGACTTCATTGCCGCTCGATGTCCATCTCATGGTGGAGAACCCGCGTTCATTCATCCCTCTTTTTGCTGAAGCGGGTGCAGATTGGATCTCCATTCATCTCGAGGCCTCTGTTCATCTTCATAAAGACGTCACCATGATCAAGGAGCTCGGTAAAAAAGCCGGGCTGGCTTTGAATCCGGCTACCCCCCTCCACCTGATGAACGAGATTCTCAACGAGGTGAATTTCATTCTGCTCATGACGGTCAATCCTGGCTGGGGAGGCCAAGGATTCATCGAGTCCTGCCATTCCAAGATCTCAAAGCTTAAAAGCTGGATAAACGGCCAAAACCTTAAAATCCCGATAGAGATTGATGGAGGAGTCAAGCTTTCCAACATGGCGGATTTGATCAAGGATGGTGCAGATATTCTGGTCGCGGGTTCTGCCGTCTACGGCGAAAAAGACCCCAAAGAAGCCATCATGAAAATGAAGCACCTGGCTCAAAAGGTAGGAAAACCATGACCTGCTTGGTGACAGGAGCTGCAGGATTCATCGCCTCGCATCTCTGCCGAAAATTGCTCAAAAAAGGCCACAAGGTCCTGGGCATTGACTCCTTTACCGACTATTACCCGAAGTGGATCAAGGAAAAAAATCTGGGCATCCTTAAAGAATCTGAAAATTTTAAATTCATCGAAAAGGACCTGACCGAGATGGATTTAAAAAGCGCTCTTCAAGATACGGATTACGTATTCCATCTTGCCGCTCAGGCAGGAGTCAGGGCAAGCTGGGGAGAGCATTTTTCTATTTACTCCAAGAACAATATCGAAGCCACGCAAAAACTGCTGGAAGCCTCCACAGATTCCCATCTCACAAGATTCATTTTTGCCTCCTCGTCTTCTGTCTATGGAGCCTGCCCGGAGCTTCCCATGTCAGAAACAAGCCCTCTCCACCCTTTTTCTCCTTACGGAGTGACCAAGCTTGCCGCCGAACACCTCTGCCTTCTGTATCACAAAAACCACGGAATCCCCTGTATCTGCCTCAGGTTTTTTACCGTCTACGGCCCCGGGCAGCGTCCGGATATGGCATTTCATAAATTTTTTAAAGCCATAGCCGAGGATAAAGAGATTCCTGTTTACGGGGAAGGCGACCAGACCAGAGACTTCACTTATATTGATGATGTCATAGAAGCCAATCTTGCTTTTCTCGAAAAAGGCAAGACAGGAGAAGTATATAATATAGGAGGAGGGAACCGGAAAAAACTCAAGGACCTCTTCCCTGTTTTCGAGGAGATATGCCAGAAAAAGATCAAGGTCAAAAAACACGAGAAGCAGCCAGGAGATGTCCCGCACACATTCGCCAGTATCGAAAAGGCCAGGAAAGAACTCGGCTTTTCTCCTCAAACTCAACTGCAGGAAGGGCTCAAAGAAGAGTGGAAGTGGATTCAAAGACTATATCATTCTTGAATGGAGTACAACCATGAGTGGAAAAAGAAAGAGCTCATTTGTAAACATCACGTCTGCCTTTACTGTTTGTATCCTCTGCATCCTGATCATCTCAGGATGCAGGACACAGAAACCGGTGATAGAACCGGAGGTCGCTTCTTCGGAAGAGTCCCTGTACAGGGAGGGAGAAAAATACATTAAGAAAGACCCGGAGAGAGCCCGTCTCTACTTCAGGCAGGTCATCGACTCTTTTCCCAAGGGCTTCTACGCCCAACAGGCTAAACTGGCCATCGCTGATTCCTACTTTCAAAAAGGGGATGAAGCGAACATGATTCTCGCTGCCTCGGAATACAGGGATTTCATCGCACGTTTTCCCTTCAGTCCCTCCGCCCCTTATGCTCAATATCAGTTAGCCATGACTTTTTATAAAAAAATCCTCAGCCCAGGAAGAGACCAGTCGAAAACACAACTGGCCCTTGAAGAATTCAAGCTGATTCTGACGAAATATCCTGCCAGTGACGAAGCCAAGCAAGCCCAGGAAAAAATACTGGAATGCGAAGAAAGGATGGCTGCACATGCATTGCAGATCGGACGTCACTATTATAAAGTGCGAGCCTACCGAGCTTCGATCTCCAGATTAAGGGAAATCCTGACGACTTATCCCAATTTTTCCATGATGGACAAGGTATATTTTTTTCTGGGGGCATCTTATTTTAATGGTAAACTCGTCCCTCAGAGCGTCTCTTACTTCACTAAGTTGGTATCCGATTATCCCCAAAGCAAATTCGCTAAAAAAGCCCAGAAGTATCTTAAAGAAACCGAAAAGATAAGAAAGGAAGCCGAAAAAAAGGCTCCTCCAAAAAAAAAGATTGATTAACCTTCGAGCCCAGGAGAATTAAATGAGAAAAACATGTTCTCTCTTCTTATTTGTTCTATTGAGTCTGATATTGATTTCTTTTTCTCCGGCGCACGGCCAGGAGCAGAATCTATTCAGCGCCGTCTCCATAAGCCCTGGAATCGGGTTTGAATATTTCACGCGAACAATAAACTGGGACGATGAACAGATCTCAAAGCTCAGATATCGATTCATAGCCGTGAATATGGAAGTCGAGCTCCAGAGAGGTTTTTTTATCCGGGCTGTTCTTGGTTATTCATCCTCCAGCTTTGATGCTACCTCTGACTATGATGCCCTGACCTTCAGGGAACTTCCTATTTCTCTTGAACTGGATGTGGGATATATAAAAGGATACATTCTGGGGGCGAATATCAAGAAAAGCCTGATCCAATCGGAAGAGCTGAGGATAGATGCCTCCGGTGAGTTTTTCTATTGTATCGGGAAAAAGAACGAATGGGAGATGCCGGAGGATTTTGTCGTGGAAGGAAGCGCGGAAGGACGGCCCACCTGGATGAGAGCATCCCTAGGCCCGGTATTCACCTATACCGGCTTCGAGTCAATTTATCCTTACCTGTACCTCAACTACAGCAAGCTTTGGGGAAAATTCCATATGGAGCAGACCATAGAGGCCCTTTCGGGAACCGAGGACCAAAAAATATACGGAGAGAGCTCAGTCTGCATCGGCCTCGGATTCACCTTCAAGCTCACCGAATCCCTCAGCTTTAAGCCGGAAGTCAATTTCTTCCCGTATAAGGATGGCGTGGATTCAGGTATAATGATCAGGGCGATGTACACATTTTATTGATCCAACGGAGGACAAAATGAAAAGAGAAAAAATAATCTTTGCTTTCATCCTTATGCCTTTCTTTCTCTTTTCTCTCAACTTAAATCTTTTCAAGATTGGAACTGCCAGGATAAGAAGCGTTTTTTCTGTCCAGCAGCCAGCGAATCCCTCCCTTAAAGAAAACTCCCCCTACTCTGACAAAAAAAACCTTGCCTTTGACAAAGACTTTCTTCAACACAAAACCTCGCTCTCAAAGAAAATAATGAAAGAGAACGCTCAACCTGGTCAATTTAGATCAGAGAGGTACCGGATAGACGGCTCAGGCCTTTCCAGAATTGAGAGCATTCAAACCAGAGATTCGTCTTTTTCTCGGGATAGGTTTATGGTTATAAACGAGGGAAATCCATACCATGTGAGCGAAAGACGATATGTTCCCGGCCAGGTGCTCGTCAGGTTCAGGTCTACGGTTCCCGAGCAGATGAGGGAAATTGCCATAAACACTTATCAAGCCCGGCAGATCAAGAGGATCCCGGGACTGGACGTCTATCAACTTCAGATCCCTGAATACATGTCTGTTGAGGAGATGGTTTATCTGCTCAGGCAAAATCCAGATATCGAACTTGCCGGCCCCAATATCATCCGGCACATCTCCAGGACTCCCAACGATCCCTATTTAGTTGAGCAGTATGCTCTCTACAACTCTGGTCAGGAGGTCGGCCCTCCTGCAAGCCCCCAATCCGGCACTCTCAGAGCTGATATCAAAGCCAGGGAAGGATGGGATGAAACAATCGGCAGCGAAGAGGTGGTCATCGCTATTCTCGATACAGGAGTGGACTTTAACCATCCGGACCTGGACGACAAGCTACTGTCGACCGGCTACGATTTTGTCAATGATGACACTGACCCTACCGACGACAACGGGCACGGGACGTTTGTGGCTGGCATCGCAGCGGCTGAGACCAACAACGGCGAAGGCATCGCCGGAGTGGCCTGGAACTGTACGGTTCTGCCAATAAAAGTCGCTGACAGTGTGGGCGTCGTTGCTATCGCTGCAGAAATCGCGGGAATAAATTATGCAGTGGAGCAGGGTGCCGATGTCATCAACCTCAGTCTGGGCAGTCCGGGATCAGACCCTTTTGAGCAAGCCGCTGTCGTCTATGCCTATGAGCACGATATCGTGGTGGTCGCAGCCGCCGGAAACGACGGAGGTGCTACACACTTTCCAGCAGCCTATGACGAGTGTCTGGCTGTAGCGGCAACGAATGAAAATGATGAGAGGGTTACTTTTTTAAACACAGCCACAGATGATGAACCTTGGGAATCAAACTTTGGACCAGAAATAGATGTGGCTGCACCTGGAGATTGGGTTTTCAGTCTTTATCCCACTGACCTTACACCTCCGGGTTATCTCCCTTATGCCTGGGGTCAAGGCACATCGGCTTCTGCGCCGCATATCGCAGGCCTGGCAGCTCTGATCAGAAGCATCAAGCCCGAGCTTTCGGCAGAAGACATCATGAACGTTATCCGCTACACCGCTGATGACGTTAACTCATCAAGCTATGAAGGACGGGATAACTTCATCGGCTACGGCCGTATCAGCATGGAAAGGGCCCTCGTCCCGATTATAATCAGCGCCTTGTACCGAAAAAGATGATCCACTCTCTCCATATCCAAAACTTGGCAACCATAGAGGATATCGAGCTCTCTTTCAAGGAAGGATTCACCATCCTCACCGGAGAGACGGGCGCTGGAAAATCCATCATCATCGACGGGATAAGACTCGTCATGGGCGAGAAGAGCTCTGCGGATATGGTCCGCACCGGAGAAAAAGAGACAGCGGTCGAAGCAGTATTCCCCTATCACCAAAAAATGGCGGATTTTAAAGATATCTCTCCTGAAGCCGGAGAGGAAATGCTCGTCCAAAGAAGAGTCTCGGAACAGGGAACGGGAAAAGCCTACATAAACGGGATCCTCTTTCCGAATAAAAAGCTCAAAGAGATGGGCGGGAACCTGATCGATATCTACGGACAGAATGACCATGTCTTCCTTCTCAACCTTGTTTACCAGTTGAACTATCTGGATGATTACGCAGGGGCAAACCCTATAAAAAAAGATGTGGCTCGAACCGCTCAAGAACTCAAGAAGCTCATCAAGGAGAAGAAAGAGCTCGAAATCAAAGAAAGAGAAAGGGAACAGCGCCTGGATTTCCTGGAGTTCCAGATAAAAGAGATCGAAAAGGCCAAGCTTATCCGGGGAGAAGAAGAAGAGCTCAGCCAAACCCGGAACATCCTCAAAAATGCCGAAAAAATCGGAACTCTCGTGGACAGAGCTCTGGATATTTCCTACAACCAGGAGAATTCCATATCTGCCCTTCTCGCTCAACTCCAGAGTGCCCTGAGCGGCCTTGTGGATTTCGACCATACGTTCAAAGAAGCGGATGAAGCCATCAGCCAGTTTTCGATCACCGTAAGCGAGCTCTCCGATTTTCTGATCAAGTTCAAGGAAAAACAGGAAACTGCCCCCGAAAAATTAGAAGAGATAGAGGAACGGCTAAGCCAGATCGAAAAACTCAAAAGAAAATATGGAAACAGCATCGACGAGATACTTGCCTATCTTGAAAAAGCGAAAAAAGAATATGAGGACCTCAGCACCAGCCAGGAAAAACTGGCTGGTCTGGAAGAAGAGATCCAAGAGAAATTCAAGGAGTACGCAACCCGGGCAGAGAAGCTTTCTTCATTGAGGAAAAAGAGCGCTTCGCGGCTTGAAAAGGAGACGGAAAAGGAGATAAGCCTCCTGGGCATGAAAAAAGCAAGATTCAAGATAAAGATCGACTCTATCCTGCCCGGTCCGGATACGATGGACAAAGTGAAAGAGAGCGGTACAGAAGAAGTGGAATTTCTCATCAGCCCCAATCCGGGTGAGGAGATGAGACCCCTGAGAAAAATCGCTTCAGGTGGCGAGCTGTCCAGGGTCATGCTGGCACTCAAAACCATAGGCAGAGAGGAAGAAGCCCTGAAGACGTTGATCTTCGACGAGATCGATTCTGGCATCGGAGGAAAGACCGCGGAATTCGTCGCTCAGAAGCTCAGGAAACTGTCCGGCCATCATCAGGTTATCTGTATCACCCACCTTCCTCAAATCGCTTCTTTTGCTACCCATCACTACAAAATCGACAAAAAGGTCGAAAAAGAGCGTACCTTCACCACTGTAAAAAAACTCTCCTTTGAAGAGAGGGTGACGGAGATCGCCCGCCTCCTGGCCGGAAGCCGGATCACCGAGACAACGCTCAAAAGCGCCAGAGAAATGCTCGGTCATAACCTCGGTCAAGACAGCGGCAAATAAGAAGCGGTTTTCGACGAATCAAATAAAATTCCAGCTTTTCATCCCCAAGAGATTGGTATATATTGACTTATCCTGGAGTTAATCAATTCAGACCATGAGGAAGCAAAACAGCAAGAGCCTGGCGAGCATGAAATTTTTTCTCCGGACTTTCGGCTGCCAGATGAATGAGAATGATTCGGAGCGCATCGCCGGGATTTTGACCGCTAAGGGCGCGAAAATGTCAAATTCCTCTGCAGACAGCGACCTGATCATAATCAACACCTGCGCAGTGAGGGAAAAATCAGAAGAGAAGCTCTATTCTTACTTAGGGAGGCTGGCCCCGCTCAAAAAAAGCAAGAAGGTTGTTGTCGGAGTTGTGGGATGCGTTGCCCAGCTCTCAAGGTCTGAGATCATAGAAAGGACTCCTTTTGTCGATTTTATCATAGGCCCTGACAACTACAGCCAGCTCGCTGATATCGTCCTCAACAGTCAGGAAGAGAAGATCGTCTCGACGAGCTGGAGTAAGGACTTTCATGAATTCCCTTCAGAAATGACGCTTCGAGAATCCGATGTCAGCGCCTATGTGACCATCATGGAGGGCTGTAACAATTTCTGTTCTTACTGCATTGTTCCCTTCACTCGGGGAAGGGAGAAATTCCGCACGAAAGAGAAAATCCTCCAGGAAGTCCAATCCCTAGCCGATAACGGATATTTAGAAGTCCAACTGCTGGGCCAGAACGTCAATTCCTACACAGATCCTGAGACAGGAAAAGATTTTTCTTTTTTACTGCGGGAAGTGAGCCGGGTGGATGGAATCGAATGGATTCGATTTATCACTTCCCATCCGAAGAACTTCCACAGGAACATTGCCCAGGCTATGCAGGAGTCGGAGAAAGCCTGCCGCCAGCTCCACCTCCCCGTCCAGTCCGGCTCCACCTCAGTTCTCAAGAGGATGAACAGAGGATACTCCCGGGAAGAATATCTTGAAAAGATCATCATTCTCCGTCAGCTCATGCCTGATATCAGCCTGAGCACGGACGTCATCGTCGGCTACCCCGGAGAGACAGAGGATGAGTTTCAGGATACCCTGAGCCTGCTGGCAGAAGTCCGGTTCACTAACATCTTTTCCTTCCGCTACTCCCCTCGCCCGCAGACTGCGGCCTCCCGGGAAAAGGACTCAATCCCGTTTGACGAAAAAAAGAGGAGGCTCATCCAGGTCCAAGATCTCCAGAAGAAAATTCAGGTTGAGTTCAACAGGTCGCTCATCGGCCGGACTATGAAAGTCCTCTGCCTGGGAAAGAGCAAAAAAGACCCCGCAGTCTATGCGGGACGAAATCAGGGCTATCAAGTCGTGAACTTCAGGGCACAAAAGGATGTCAGAGGCCAGTTCGCGGAGGTGCGCATCACCTCCTCCGGCCCTTACAGCCTCATCGGAGAAGCTGTATAGTATCGAGTCATTCTGGCCGCGCTTCGATAATCTCTTGATATTCCTTTTCCAGAATATAATTGAAAAACTGACGATCGATAATCTCTCCGCTGAAAAGGTCAACCTCGATCCTGGCAATGTTCATCAAGCCATCCTCCTCTTCATCCAGAGCAAGCGGAATCTTCTCGATGATTTCTACAATCCAAAAAAAGCAGTGATCCCTCCTGGATAAATTTTTTCGGGATAATATGCGCGGCTTTTGCAGAGGATTGGAAAAATTCTCGCTGATAAAATGACTTGTCTGTTTATCCTCGAGAACAATCCTTAACGCTTTTGACTCCGATATAGGGGAGGTTTTATTTTTTTGCTCATAGCTTTTTTTCTTTCCTTCCAAATCTTTACTTTCTTTTGATAGAAAAGCTTTCCGAGGTGACATTCAGTTATTTGATCTAGTATTTCTATGGACGCAGGATGAGACTCTTTAATCTCAATGAAGGAAAAAACCGAGTCAGATGGAGAGTTTTAAAGGTAAAGTTTCAGAAAGGAAATGAAGATTACAGTCAGTTAGAGTTCTCCAGATTGAAACGCTATTCTGTCCTCCATGCAGTTTGTTTACAGAAATATTTTTATTTCCGCAACCATTGATAATGCAGGTTTAATCAGCTAAAGCGCCGGCTCGTCTCCATCCGAAGCCCATGGTGGAGGGTGGGAGGGTCTTGGCGCGGATGGAGGGGAACCGGCGCTACACTCCTCCATGAGTCGGATATTTTTCTCATTCTGGAGACAGAGAAGCTTTGAGCACCGCTTATTTGACTTCAGCGTAAACGGGTTTGCACTCTCCCTTGTCTTTTTCCACTGCGATCAAGACATACTTATACGGCCTGTTTTGCTCGACCTCTCGGTGCACATATTCAAACATATCACCATCGAGCTCAACCAGCAGCTTTCGCTTGTCTCCTTCGACCAGATAGATCCTGTATTTATCTATGCCCTTGCTTTCCGGGTTGGCCTGCCAGCTGAGGATATTTGCATACGCTCCATCCGGAATGGTGTGATCGTACGCCCTCTGGGCAGCAAAATTCAACGGACCCTGGGTTCTCCGGGATTTATCTTGAGCTGTCTCTTTCGAGGATGGACCGATGATTACTGGGATCTCCTTCCCTCTCTCGCTTCCGCTCTCTGCTTCTTTGAGCTCCGCGGCCATCGTTGACCTGGTCTGGCCTGATGTTTCAGGCGTGCTCTCTCCCTGGATGGACCTGAAGCTGGGCTCGCCTTCAACGCCCCTCGTCGTCACCGCACAGACAGCATAGTCATAAGTCTGGGTCTTATCCACATCCCTGTGCCAGTATTGAAGACCGCCTTCTTCTCCTGTGACTGTACCCAGCAAGCTCATCCCGGCTCCCGAATCAGAATAGATATTGTAGTTCGCTATTTTTTGACTCGGGTTTGAGGGATTGTCCTGCCAGGACAGAACATTGATGTTCTCACCCAGCAGAAGAGTCCGGTTGAGCTCCTGGCTGACACTGAGGCTTGAGGGAGGATAGACCCGGAAGAAGTTAGCTGTTATGTTCATATCCGAATTGACTGTGACCGTGACCGGGCTCTGGTTTCCTGACAGGTCACCGCCCCAGTGGTCTAAATCATAATAACGGTCCGGAACTGCTGCGATAGTGATCTGTTGACCCACGGGATAGGCATGAGGACCAGGTAACGGAAAGATGGTGCCTCCACCTCCTGCTTCCACGTCCAGGCTAACTGTGTGGAGCTCTTTAAGAGTGTAAAGGTCTGAATCTACATTGGTCAATGAAGTATTCCCACTATAATCCGAAAGGCGCCGGTTGATCCCATCTCCTTTCGAAATCCCGATCGTAGGCAGATCACTGCTTAAATCCGCATTTCCACCATCATAATTGAACTGGATATTCCCGTCATCATAGAGTATGAGCTCAAAATTGACTGGCTCCCCAGAATCATAAGTTTCCGCTACCCAGCGGATGACCAGATTGTCAGGGTCTCTGCTCATACCGGAATTATAGGTGATATAGATATCCTCTCCAGCTTGAGCACTGCCATCTGTCATTAGGTCTGCCCATAAGGGAGCGATCCTCTTGTTATTGGCCAGCCTGGAAACACTATTCGCATACTCAGCAACTGGATTCTCAAAATCGATATACCCGTTGGTGCAGATATATATTTCTCTTCCAGCAGGAATGGTCTCTCCAAAATACGGAAAAGCAAAGGGCAGAGAGTAGGTCAAGATCCCATCGTCTTGCTGAAAACCTTGAGCATCTCCTCCTCCTTCATATTCAGGCGATATCTGCGCGTTTTGATAAAAGTCTATCTCTTCGATAATCAGCAGGCTGCAGAAATGATAAAGATCTATATGTTCCGGAAAGGCAAAATCTTGGGTGAGCTGCCTCATAGCAGCGATCCAAGATCCTCCCATGGAGCTATGGAATGTCTGGATAAACTCGTTCCATTGAGTATCGTTCGAGAAGTCTATAACAGTGTTGTAGTCGGAATCGAAACTGCCTGAATTCAGGGGAAGATAAACCGCCAGACCCCGTGCATTCCGCCAGGACGGGCCATGCTGCTCATGGATGACTGAATTCTCTATCTCTGAGACTACGCTCAATGCAGCAATTTTGACGGCTGCCGGATCAGAGCTCCAGTTATTGATCATGGTCTGACCAAAGTCGCTGATAGTGTTGGCCAGGTTGTCCATGTTGCCCAAGTCGATGGCAGACTGAGTCCAATCGTTACCGTAGGATTCATAGTAGCGGTCGACAATCGCTGAACCCAACTCTGCAGGTGACCAATCAGGATTATTGGTCAAATCGGCAAGGATGGTACCATAAGGCCAGCCGTCTCCAGGCTCTGATTCTTCCGATCCCACCATGACTTCACCGAGGTCACGCATCTCATAAGCCACTTCCACCATGCCCATCAGACAGGCATCAAAACCTATCAGGTTGCCACCGCCGGTCGCATTCAGGGCATTCTGAACCTCATCCATGTACAGCGAATCGTGTCCATTAGTGTCATCCCAACAAACAGCTTTAAAATTGAGCCTCTTCCTGCCTTCAGCTAACTGCTTCTTCATTTCCTCCTTTGAAAGCCGCCAGCCTCCACCGTGGTTCCAGAGAACAAGCGCATAATTGTGCGCAGGATAGTTCTCCTTAGCCCAGTTGATAAAGTTGATCAGCGTCTGCGGATCGCCGTGATTCAATTCACCCAGGTCTTGGAGGGCATTGTCAACCGCGGGAGTCATACCTGGAGTGATGTAAAACCTTTTGGTCGATGTCCAGTTGCCGTAGCTCGTGCTGTAGCCACCGATGCGGTCGAACTGGACCACGATGTTGACGGTGGCATTGGATCCGATGCTGGACATCTCCAGGAAGTCATCAATCCCTGCTCCCTCGAGGTTGTTATCACCATCCAGATAGACCATGAAGGTCCACGGCTTCATCCCTGTGGTGAAATGCCATTCGGATCCGTCTGTCTCGCCGCAGTTGTTCTTGGCCACTATCCTCCAGTAGTATGTGGTCAGGGAATTCAATTCTCCAGGATCGTAATAGCTCTCGCTGATAGTAGCCACATATTCAGGAGGTGAACTCGTTCCCAAATAAACGTCATACGATGCTGCTCCGACGCTGTCCTGCCAGTCTAGGTCTGCATCGAGGGATACATCTGTGGCTCCGTTTGATGGAGAATTGTTGGAAAAGGATTCGGGAGTTACTGTTATTGTTGAGAAGTTCCATTCAGGCCCCTCTGTCATGCCGCAGCTATTCCTTGTCATTATCTTCCAGTAATAGGTCGTACAGGCAATCAATGGACCCGGATCATAGAAATTCTCTGTGACTGTGGTGATATATTCTGGCGGTGAACTCGTTCCCAGGTAGACATCATATGAAGAGACATCACCTGGAGCGTCCCAACTCAGGTTTGTATCCATAGGGTTCCCGGTTGTCTCATGACCCGGGGATGGGTTGGTCGGTTCAGGAGGAAGCGATGTGCATGTGGTGAACTGCCACTCTGCTCCTTCTGTCTCGTAGCCCCAGATATTTTTAGCCACTATCTTCCAGTAATAAGTCGTCCCGAGGTCTAAGGGTTCGGGGTCAAACTTGCTACTGCTCACTGTATCCCTGTAGGGAGGAGGAGAAATCGTCCCGAAGTAAACATCGTAGGAAGTTGTACAGTCGCAATCATCCCAATCCAATTCCGTTTCCAAAGAAGCATCCATTGCCAAATCAGGAGGATTGGGATTGGCAGGTGCAGAAGGCGGGCAGTTTACTGGTGAGAAAAGGTCTGAATCCACATTGGTCAGCACAGCCTGTCCGTTGTAAACTGAGATGTTGTAATATTCACCATCACCCTTTGAAATCCCGATGCTCGGGTTCAGCAAAGCGCTCGCTAAGTCATTCCCGCCGTCATAATTGAACTGGATTAGTCCGTTTTTATACAAGACTAATTCGAAATTAACAGGCTCGCCTTCACTGTAGGTCTCTCCTACCCAGCGGATGGCCAAATGGCCTGGATCTTCTGTGATGTAAATATCCTCTCCTGGTTGAGCTGAGCCGTTAGTCCTGAGATCGGTCCAGAGGATAGCGATCCTCTTGTTCTGGATGAACTCAGCAACAGTAGGGGTCCAATCATACGAACTGACAGCGAAATCAATAAAGCCTTTTGTAGGAATATAAATATTTGTTCCTGCAGGAATTTCCTCACCAAAATAGGGGAAATCAAACGGAAGAGGATAGCTCCAGCACGCATCTCCTCCTTGCCAGCCCTGTGCTGTTCCGCCTCCTAGGATTTCATTCGGAATTTGAGTTTCGATGTAATACAAATCAGGTCTTTGAGTGAGCCGGTAACACAAATCGTAGAGATCAATGTACTCAGGATATGTGAAATTTTGAGTCGCCGCCCTTGCTTCATCAATCCAGGAACCTCCCATGGCATCGAAGAATTCCTGGAGAAATTCATCCCATTGGGTTTCATCGGCAAAATCAATCACATCGCCGTTATAATCCGGGTCAAAATCGTCTGAATTATCAGGAAAATAAAGGGCTAAGCCATGTGCGCCAGGCCAGATTGAACCATGCTGCTCATGAATGACTGCGTTCTCTATTTCTGTCATCACATCCTGAGCCGCTGACCTTACTGCGTCTTCATCAGTATCCCAGTTATCCATCATACTCTGAGCAAAAGAACTTATTGTGTTGGCCAAACTATCCATGCTGCTCAAATCAATGGCGGATTGAGTATTATCGTCCCCATAGGACTCATAATAACGATCAACAATAGCCTGGCCCAGCTGCGAACTGGACCATCCCGGGTTATCCGCCAGATCCTGCAGGATGGTATTATAAGGCCATCCATCTCCAGGCTCTGTCTCCTCAGAACCAACCATAACCTCACTTAAATCTTTAATTTCATAAGCAACTTCAACCATACCCATCAGGCAGGCATCAAACCCGACCAAATGGCTCCCTTCAGTCGACTGCAAAGCGCTCTGGACTTCATCCATGTACAGAGTATCATCGCTGTCCGTATAATCCCAACAGACAGCTCGGTAATACGGCGTATCTCTGTGTTCCAGTCTAGCCTGCAGCTCTTTTTCCTTCGATTCACGCCAGCCGCCGCCATGATTCCAGAGAACAAGCGCATATCTTTCGGCAGGATAATTTTCCTTTGCCCAGCTGATAAAGTTCATCAGCGTCTGCGGATCGCCATGGTTCAACTCGCCCAAGTCTTCAATTTCATTTCCAGAATCAGGAGTCAAACCAGGTGTGATGTAAAAACGCTTGGTCGTGGTCCAATCTCCGTAGCTTGTGCTAAATCCGTCGATGCGGTCAAACTGAACGACAATATTTATGGCGGAAGTGGAGCCAACTGAAGACATTTCCAGGAAGTCGTCTATTCCTGCGCTTTCAAGATTATTGTCTCCATCCAGATAGACCATGAAGGTCCACAACTTCCCCCCGGTCTCAAAGCTCCATTCGTTTCCAGTAACATTACCACAAGAGTTGTTGGCGACTACATACCAGTGATATGTTGTGTAGGAATTCAACACCCCAGGGTCATAGTAGCTGCCTGTGACAGTATCCGCATACGAAGGAGGCGAACCCGTACCGAAATAGACATCATAAGAGGATGCACCAGTGCTGTCCTCCCAGTCTAGGTCTGCATCGAGGCCAACCCCTGTCGCTCCATTGGCCGGAGAAAGATTGCCAAAGGTCTGCGGGGTTAAGAGTATGGTATCAAAGCTCCATTCCGGACCTTCTACATCACCCCAGTCATTCCTGGCCACGATCTTCCAGTAATAGGTCTCACAAGCACCCAGTCCTCCTGGATCATAATAGCTCTCTGTAACCGATGCTACATACGGCGGAGGCGAGGTGATGCCCAGATAGATATCATAGGATGTTGCCCCAGTGCTGTCCTCCCAATCCAGTTCTGAATCGAGAGCAACATCAGTCGAAGTATCTGCTGGAGAAAGATTGCTGAAAGGAGCAGGCGCAACGTAGACGGTGGCCGTATCTGAGTCAGTCGAGCCGCATGTATTCGAGACCCTGACCCAGTAGGATGTATTTTCTGTAAGATTAGGCGTCGTGTAGGAGTCTGAATCCGTCCCTACAGGAGTGGAAGTGTCACCTGAACCCCCTTGATACCACTGGTAGGATAGAGGTGAACTACTGGAGGCCGTGACACTCAGAGTCGCGGTTGTATTGTAATCTATGGTCTGGCTCTGAGGGTGTTCTGTGATTTCTGGGAGCAAACAAGTGTTCAGCCAAACCTTGTTGGCCTGACTATAATAGTTCGCTACAACGACATCCAGGCTGTCATCCCCGTCTATTCTTCCCAAGGCTGCGCCATAGCTGGATGAACTCCCAAGATTTTGGCCGCTATCTGTGAAGTTACCGCTGCCATCATTTAGCCAGACTTTGTTGGCTTGATTACTCGAATTCGCAATAAAAGCATCCAGGTCCCCATCGCCATCCAAATCCCCAAGCTCCACATCAAGGCTGGTAGAACTTCCTAAGCTCTGGCCGCTGTCTGTGAAGGTGCCACTGCCATCGTTAAGCCAGACCTTGTTGGGTTGTGTAGAAGAGTTGGCAACAAAGGCATCGAGGTCTCCATCGCCATCCAGGTCCCCAAGCTCCACATCAAGGCTCCAGGCACTGGCCAGGCTCTGACCGCTGTTTGTAAAAGTCCCGTTGCCATCATTCATCCATACTCTGTTGGGTTGATTACCCGCATTGGCAACAAAAACATCAAGGTCGCCATCACCATCCAGATCGCCAAATGCTAATTCCATGCTTTTGCTGTTGCCCAGGCTCTGTCCACTGTCTGTAAAGGTGCCGCTGCCATCGTTCAGCCAGACCTTGTTCGGTTCATCATGATTAGCGATAAAAGCATCCAGGTCCCCATCGCAGTCCACATCTCCTAACCTTACTCCCTTACTGTATCCACTGCCCAGGCTCTGTCCGCTATCTGTAAAGATCCCGTTGCCATCATTCATCCATACTTTGTTGGGCCCATCATTGGCTACAAAAGCATCCAGGTCCCCATCGTTATCGATATCCTCAAGAGTAACACAAAAACTGTATCCGCTGCCCAGGCTCTGTCCGCTGTCAGTAAAGGTGCCGCTGCCATCGTTCAGCCAGACCTCGTTAGCTTGACTTGTATAATTCGCAACAAAAATATCGAGATCTCCATCGCCATCCAGATCCCCAAGCTTCGCTCCATAGCTTGATTCACTGCCAACGCTTTGACCGCTATCAACGAATGTGGCAGCGCCGCTGAGCTGCACATAGATACCTGTCAATACTTCCGTGCCTCCTACTGTGATGGATACGACTTGATCATCCGGTTTAAGCCAGCCTGGGATGGCTTTAAACTCGACTATCGCCCTTCCTTCAGATAAGCCACTCTCTTCAAACCCGCTATCATACCAGGTTGTCGTGCATAACCTCTTCCACTGGGCGCCAGAGTCTATCGCACCCTGAGGTTCAATGTTGACTATTAAGGAGCCAACAGCCAACCCGGTTCCTTCCAACGTGATGTCATAAGGATGCTCATCCGCATCATTGCTGCCGATGGAAATCGATGCACTCTTATATCCTTCTGATGTGGGTGAGAATCGAACGATAAAACTCGTGCTGCTTCCTGGATCGACCGGCGACGTCGGCTGCTGTTCCACGCTGAATTGGTCTGGATCCGCGCCTCCGAGAACAATGATCGGGGAACCGTCGAGAGTCAGCCCTGCAGTTCCATTATTCTCTATAGTAAAAGTGACATCCGTATATGTTCCAACCACGCGATCGCCAAAATTATGGCTTCCTCCATCCGGGATATCATTCATTCCTTCCAGGACATCGATCTCTGGCTCTGGAGGCAAAACTGTGATCGTTGCTGTAATGGAATCTGCGGAACCGCATCCGCTGGAGACTCTCACCCAGTAGGATGTCGTGGCTGTGAGATTCGGAGTCGAGTAGGAGTCTGAATCCGCCCCCACAGGAGTAGAGGTGTTGCCTGAATCCCCCCGATACCACTGGTAAGAGAGAAGTGTCCCACTGGCAATAACGCTTAAATCGACAGAAGTTCCGTAATCTACTGTCTGGCCTTGAGGATGGGTGATGATGGACGGTGGGATGCAATTCAGCCAGACCTTGTTGGCTTGATAGCTTCCGTTCGTGACAAAGGCATCGAGGCTGCAGTCGCCATTAAGATCTCCTAAGGCAACGCCTCCAGTTGTTCCGCTGCTCAGGCTTTGGCCGCTGTCCGAGAAGTTCCCACTTCCGTCGTTCAACCAGACTTTATCGGCCTGACCCCAGTTTC
>JGI2172J19969_10000047_pt1 | contig 40817 bp, 29 predicted proteins | sample DeeMarSWOR230_32_FD_19969 | JGI IMG/M metagenome (IMG submission 19969)
GCGGGCCCTCCGGAGGGTGCATCCCTGCGGATATGCTGGATCTGCCCATCGATTTTGAAACGCTGGCCAAAGCCGGTTCGATGATGGGCTCTGGCGGGATGATCGTCATGGATGAGGACACCTGCATGGTGGATGTGGCCCGCTATTTTCTCGATTTCACCCAACAGGAATCCTGCGGAAAGTGCGTGCCTTGCCGGGTCGGGACCAGGCAGCTGGTGGAGATTCTGACCCGGATCACCAAGGGCGAAGGTCAAGAAGATGACATAGCCAGATTAGAGGACTTGGCCCAGACGATTAAAGCCGGTTCTCTGTGCGGCCTGGGGCAAACAGCGCCCAATCCCGTTTTGACCACGCTCAGGTATTTCAGAGACGAGTACGAAGCCCACATCAGGGACAAAAGCTGTCCCGCTCTGGTCTGCAAGGATCTCATTATTTATCATATTGAACCGAAAAAATGTGTCGGCTGTCTTTTGTGTCTGAAGAATTGTCCGGTGGAGGCCATAAGCGGCGAGCGGAAAAAGGTCCATGTGATCGATCAGGATCTATGCATCAAGTGTGGCGCATGCTTTGATGTCTGCCCTCCCAAAGTTCAGGCCGTCTTCAAGTACACGGGGAAGAAGAAAGAGAGGATCCTCAGCAAAACAGCTGAGAAAAGAGTTCAAAAATGAAGATCACCATAGACGGAAAAACGATTGAGCTGGAAGAGAGAAAGACTGTTTTAGAGGTGGCCAGGGAAAACGGGATATATATTCCCTCTCTCTGTGATCATCCCCGGTTGACTCCCTTTTCTGGCTGCCGGCTGTGTATCGTCCAGATAAAAGGAAGAAAAGGATATCCGCCTTCCTGCAGCACTTTTGTCGAAGATGGCATGGAAGTGGTGACCAACTCCCCGGCTCTCCAGAAGCTGAGGAAGGAGATCTTGGAGCTGATCCTGGCTGAGCATCCGAATGCCTGTCTCATATGCAGCGAAAAAGAGAAGTGTGATGAGTATAAATCCACCATCCGCAAGGTGGGAGAGACAACCGGGTGCGTGCTCTGCCCGAATAATGGCCGCTGTGAACTTCAAGATGTGGTCGATGCCTTGAAGGTGGATAAAATCAGGTTCCCTTCCCTCTACAGAAACCTGGAGATCAAAAAAAGCGATCCTTTTTTTGACCGCAATTATAACCTCTGCATTCTCTGCGGAAGGTGTGTTCGGGTCTGTCATGAGTTGAGAGGCGCATCCACCTTAGCCTTCGCTTACAGGGGTTCCCAGGCTGTGGTAGGCACTGTGCTCGACAAACCCCATCTTGAATCGGGCTGCCAGTTTTGCGGAGCCTGTGTGGATGTCTGTCCCACTGGGGCGCTGAGCGAAAGAGCTTTGAAATACGAGCTGCTGCCTGAAAAGACGGCTGTGACCGTCTGCCCTCTCTGCAGCATGGGCTGCGAGCTTGAAGTGCAGGTCAGAGAGGGCCGGATCCTGAGCACAAAGCCCTCGGTTCAGGGTGTGGTCAATCAAGGCCAGGCATGTGTTAAGGGACGGTTTCTGATAAAAGATATCGTCCACAGTCCCCGTCGAATTCTCAAGCCGATGATCAGGGCTCAGAAGGAACTGGAAGAGGTGAGTTGGGACCAGGCTCTCGATTTTGTGGCTCAAAGGCTGAAGAAATACAAAGGCAAGGAAGTGGCTTTCGTCTCCTCTTCCCAAACGTCCTGCGAAGACAATTTCCTGATCCATAAATTTGCCCGCGAAGCCTTGAAAACAGAAAATATAAGCAATCCTGCAGGCTTCTCTCCTCTGTCTCTTTACTCGGAGATGGTCAGAGAAAACGGCCTCGATTCAGGATTGAATTTCCGGATCAGTGACCTCTCCAAGGCAAAGGTCATTTTTCTTATCGGAGCTGACTTGCCGGTTTCCCATCCGATAATCTGGCTGGAAGCGTTGAAAGCCGTAAGGACGGGTGCGAAACTTATCGTGGTCAGCCCCATCGCCCAGGCCCTCAACCGGTATGCAGTGAAGTGGCTTCAGGCCAGGCCGGGCACTGAGTATCATCTGTTTAACTGCCTTTCCAAGGCTCTTCTTGGGAATGAAGAAGGCGAGAGACAGGACATTCCTCAGGGACTGGACGCCCTGAAAAAAAATCTGGCAGAGCTCGACCTGCCCCAGTCTCTCAAAATAGCAGGAATAAAGGAAAATGAGCTGGAAGAGGTAGCCGAGCTTCTCCTGAATGCGGGTCCTGCTGCCTTCCTCTTCGGGATGGGACTGGCTCAAGGCCAGAACAGCGATGCGACCCTATCCGCACTCTGGAATCTTGCCCGGGTGAAAGAGGCCCAGATATTCCCTCTCGGGCTGGAGAACAACCTGAGGGGAGCATTGGAGATAGCTCAGAATTTATCAGGAAAAAGCTCCGCCTTCAACCTCGCTTTCCCGCCAGAACTTCCAGCAGACATCAAGGCTCTCTATCTGGCAGGGCCTGCGTCTGGCTTGAAGAAGACCAAACTCGAGTTTCTTGTCGTCCAGGATAGCTTTATGAGTGAGAACACAGAAAAAGCGGATGCAGTCCTTCCGGCAGCCACTTTTGCTGAAACCGAGGGGACATTCATCAACGCCGAAGGAAGAGTTTTGAAGTTCGCCAGGGTTATTGAGCCTCAAGGAGAGGCCCGACCTGACTGGTGGATAATCTCTCAGCTCGCTCAGAAAATGGGAAAAACGGGTTTCAGGTTTAAAGATGTTTCAGCTGTGATGAAAGAGATGAGCAAAGCCATCCCCGGTTTTTCAAAGATACTCCCGGCTTCCTTTGAGAATGGCAGAGAAGTATTTATCGAGGAAGAAATAAGGGGAGAAAGAAAGCCTGTTCTTCCTCTGCCCGTTCCTTCTCAAGCAGAGGCAGGCAAGAAATACCCCTTTCTCATGTTTCTGGATTACAGCCTGGATTACTACCGGAGTCTCAGCCTCTGTCAGGAAGTCAGAGGGATGAGCCTGATCAGGGATTCAAGATGGATCAAGATCTCTCCTGAGGATGCCAATAAATTGGGATTAAAGGATGGAGAGAGGCTGATTGTTGATTCCATGGCGGGAGAAGTCACAGGCCTGGTTAAGATATCAGAGGCTGTCCCCCAGGGACTGGTCGGGGCGAGTTTTTTCTGGAATGAGGATGCAGATTTTTCGCGGATAAAGCTTTTTCCTGCGGAGGGGGGTGCCTTTAGGAATGTCCTGCCCGTGAACATAAAGAGAGGAATATAATGACCAAGATCTTACGGAGAGAGCGGTTGGTCCCCAATATTCATCTTATTGAGTTCCACGCTCCTGAGGTAGCCAAGAAATGTCAACCCGGTCAGTTCGTCATCGTCATGCCCGATGAGAAAGGAGAGCGGATCCCTCTGACGATTGCAGATTGGAATAAAGACAAGGGGATCGTCACCTCTGCCTTCATGGTTGTGGGGACATCGACCCATAAGCTCTCTCTTCTCGAAGCTGGAGATGAAGTCCCGGTGTTCGTCGGGCCATTAGGCAGGGCTTCGGAGATTGAAAAATTCGGGACGGTTCTATGTGCCGGAGGCTGCTTTGGAATCGCGGCCATCTATCCCATCGCTCGAGCCCTGAAAGAAGCAGGAAACAAAGTGATCACTCTCTTAGATGTCAAGGCGAATTATCTTCTTTACTGGGAAGACAGGTTAAAAGAGGTGAGTGATAAATTTTTTGTCTCCTCGCGGGATAGTTACTATAACTGCAAGGATTATATACCGCGTGTTCTCGGAGATATCCTGAAAAAGGAGAAGAAGGTCGACCGGGTGATCTCAGTCGGCTGCACTTACTTGATCTACACCTGCTCTGAGGCCACCAGGCCCAAAGGGATCAAAACCATTGTCAGCCTCAATCCCATCATGGTGGACGGGACAGGAATGTGCGGTGCCTGCCGGGTGACCATAGGCAGCAAGACAAAGTTTGCCTGTGTGGACGGTCCTGATTTTGACGGGCATCAGGTGGACTGGGAAGAACTGTTCACCCGGAGAAAATCCTATTTTGAGGATGAGATAGATTCCCTGAGTTACTGGGAAAAGAAAAACTTTCCTTAAACCTTAAAGAAAGAATGAATGGTCCAGGATTGAAAGAGTGAAAGATGGCGGATAAAAAAGAGATGGCTCCTGAGCTGAAGGAAATGCTCAAGAAGGAATTCAATCAGGAATGGCGCAAAGAACTTCGCAAGTCAATCCCTGTGAAAGAAAGGATGAAAATTACGCGCAAGAAGATGCCGGAACGGTCACCGGAAGTCAGAAACCAGGATTTCAACGAAGTGAACCTGGGATTGCCCGCCAAGATGGCCATAGAAGAAGCCAAGAGGTGTCTGGATTGCGCCAACCCCCAGTGTGTGCTGGGATGTCCGGTAGGCATTGACATCCCTTCGTTCATAAAGCTCATAGAGATCGGGGATTTTGCCAAAAGTGTGCGGAAGCTCAAGGAGACCAACAGCCTGCCTTCGATTTGCGGGCGCGTGTGTCCTCAAGAAGTGCAGTGCGAGGAAGTATGCAACTTGAAGAAAGCGACCGGAGTTCCGGTGGCCATCGGCAACCTGGAGCGGTTCGCGGCCGATTATGAAAGAGAGAACGGAGAAGTCTTTATTCCCAAGCTTCCTCCATCCACAGGTCAGAAGGTGGCCATTATCGGCGCCGGCCCAGCAGGATTGACCGTTGCCGGAGACCTGGCCAGAAAGGGTCATCAGTGCACGGTTTTCGAAGCCCTGCATGTCGCTGGCGGGGTGCTGGTCTACGGGATTCCAGAGTTCAGGCTGCCTAAGAAGATCCTCGAGGCTGAAGTGGATTACCTGAGAGGGCTGGGTGTCGAGTTCAAGATGAATTATGTAGTCGGAATGACAGCCAGCCTTGAGGATTTGAAAAAAGACGGCTACGACGCATTTTTTATCGGTACCGGGGCTGGACTGCCGAATTTCATGAGGGTCCCCGGAGAGAACCTTATCGGGATCTATTCGGCGAACGAATACCTGACCCGGGTCAACTTGATGCGAGCCTACGACTTCCCTGAATACGATACGCCCGTTTATTTAGGAAAGAGAGCGGTTGTTCTCGGAGGAGGCAACGTGGCCATGGATTCGGTCAGGACGGCTAAAAGGCTGGGTGCGGAGAAAGCCACGATCGTCTACCGCCGTTCCCGGAAGGAAATGCCGGCCAGGATCGAAGAGATCCATCATGCCGAAGAAGAAGGCATTGAGTTTCACTTTTTGACCACGCCTATTAAATTCATGGGCGATGAACACGGCAAAGTCAAGGCCATGGAGTGCATCCAGATGGAACTGGGAGAGCCTGATGAATCCGGAAGGCGTCGTCCGGTTCCCATCCCAGGGTCGGAGTTCGTCATGGAGGTTGACCTGGTCGTTGTGGCTATCGGGAACAGCCCCAACCCGCTGATCCCCCAGACGAATCCCGAGCTCAAAGTGGGAAAATGGGGGAATGTTGAGGTGGATTGGGAGACCATGGCGACCAGCATCCCGGGGGTTTACGCCGGAGGAGATATCATAAGGGGGGGAGCAACGGTTATCCTGGCCATGGGCGATGCGCGGGTCGCTGCCAGGGAGATGGATAGATACCTGAATTCCCTAAAAGGGACAAAGAAGAATAAGAAGAAGAGTAAGAAGAAAAAGGAAGCGCGATGAGCTGGGTGGATGATTACAAAAAAAAGCTGGTGACTGCCGAAGAGGCGGTTTCTGCGATCAAGAGCGGAGACCGGGTCTATATCAGCGGCAATGCCGCCACTCCCTATGCCTTGATGCATTCCCTGGCCAAAAGAAAGGATGAGCTGGAGGATGTGGAGCTTGTCCACGTTCTTCTTATGGGAGAAGACCCGCTCTCCAGGCCGGAGATGGAGGGTCATTTCCGCCATAATTCTCTTTTTGTCGGGCCTGCGGATAGAAAGGCGATCAATGAGGGAAGAGCGGATTACATCCCTATCTTTCTCCATCAGATTCCCGCTTTGATGTATTCAGACCAGATGCCGCTCAACGTGGCCATTCTTCACCTTTCTCCTCCTGATGAACACGGGTTCATGAGCTTCGGAGTAGAGGTTTTGGCCTCCAAGGCTGCAGCAGAGAAGGCCGAAATCGTAATCGCCCAGGTTAATGACCAGATGCCGCGGGTGCTCGGGGATTCCTTCATCCATGTCTCCCGCGTGGATAAAGTGGTAGAGGTATCAGAAGAGTTGCCTCAACTCCAGCGGAAGCCTTTCACCGAGGTGGAAAGGAAGATCGGTCATTACATCGCTGAGCTGATCGAGGATGGTTCGACTCTTCAGTTGGGGATCGGCGGGATCCCGGATGCTGTGCTTTCTGCCTTAAAAGACAGGCGCGACCTCGGAATCCATACCGAGATGGTCTCCGACGGAGTGATGGAGGCCATCGAAGCCGGGGTCATCACCGGAGCCAGGAAAACATTCCATCCTTATAAGGTGATCCTGACCTTTATCCTCGGTTCCAAGAAGTTGTATGATTTTGTCGANAACAACCCTGTTCTTGAGGCTCATCCCACTGATTATACCAACCATCCGTTCAACGTCTCCCGGAATGATAACATGATCGCCATCAATTCCGCCATCGAGGTCGATATCACGGGCCAGGTCTGTTCCGACTCGGTCGGAACATATATCTACAGCGGATTCGGAGGGCAGGTGGATTTCATCCGGGGAGCGGCTCACTCCAAAGGTGGTAAGCCGATCATCGCTCTTCCCTCCACAGCCAAGAATGATGAACTATCCAGGATAGTCCCCTTTTTGAAAAAGGGAGCAGGAGTGGTCACCACTCGAGCTGATGTCAAGTATGTGGTGACTGAGTATGGAGTAGCCTATCTCCATGGGAAGAATCTGCAGGAGAGAACCGTGGCTTTGATCAACATCGCCCATCCCAAGTTCAGGCCCGATTTGATCAAAGAGGCCAAGAGCCGTTTTCTCCTCCGTTGACTCTAATCAGGATCTTATGCAGCAATCAGAACTCTTTCCAGCTGAGAAGGGGCGTATCGGGACTGACGAGTCAGGAAAAGGAGACTACTTCGGTCCTCTTGTTGTCGCCGGGGTCTTCCTCCCGGAAGGACAGGAGAGCGTCCTGGCCGAGCTGGGAGTAAAGGACAGCAAAAAATTCTCTGATAACCGTGTCCGTGAGCTGGCCGACCTGGTCAAAAAAGGATATACCCACTCGATCGTGGCTATCGGACCGGAAAAATACAACGGACTCTACACCAAGCTCCGGAATCTCAACAGGATCCTTGCCTGGGCTCATGCACGCGCCATCGAGAACATACTGGAAGAGGTGAACTGCAAGCTCGCTGTCACCGATCAGTTTGGGGATAAGGCCTACGTCCTCAATGCCCTGATGAAAAGAGGAAAGACCATCGAGCTTATCCAAAGGCCGAAGGCAGAGGAGGACCTGGCTGTAGCCGCAGCTTCGATCCTGGCCAGGGCTGAATTCCTCAAGCGCCTGTACTTTCTTTCTCAGGATATAGGGATCGAGCTTCCTAAAGGAGCCTCCCCTCTCGTCGAGGAAGCCGGGTTGAAGCTGGTCAAAACTCAGGGGGTTCAAGCGCTGGATAAAGTCGCCAAGAAGCATTTTAAGATAACTGCCCGTATCCTGTCCTCTATGTAATGGCTGATTTTTTAAAGATAATCCTTGTCATCCTTGTCCTCCTCTTCCTGCTCAAGAAAAAGCTGGACCTGGGTCTTGTGCTTTTTCTGGGAACCCTTCTGACAGGGATATTGTTCAGCCTCGGCTTTCCGGCCCTTGCTCGCAATATCCTGGAGGCTTTGACTTCAGCCGAGACCCTCAGCCTGATCGGGATCGTCCTGCTTGTCCTCTACCTGGGGACTCTTCTCCAACTCAAAGGGAATTTCAAGAGGATGGTGGATTGTCTCAAGAATTTGATTCCCGAGCCCCGGCTGATCCTGGCTCTTCCTCCAGCGTTCATAGGCTTCCTGCCTATGATCGGGGGCGCTTTGATGTCAGCGCCTGTTGTGGAGGAAGCAGGTCAGCGCTGGAAGCTTTCCCCGGCCTGGAAGACATTTCTCAATTACTGGTTCCGTCATATCTGGGAGTACTGCTGGCCGTTGTATGTCAACCTGATCCTGGCTTCAGCGATCCTTCAGATTCCCATCAAGAGAATTGCCTTCTTCCAGTTTCCTTTTACTATCCTGGCTGCTGCTTTAGGTTTGATCATCCTCTTCAAGCATGTCCCTCGCCTTCCCAGAGATGAAAACGGCAAGGGATTCCTGGATAATCTGGTCCAGCTTCTGTTCAGCATCTGGCCTCTCCTCATGGCCATTCTTTTGATTTTTATCTTCAAATTCAGCATGCTTTTTTCACTGGCTGCAACCGCTCTTTTGACCCAGGTTTTGTTCCGGATGAGCCTCCAGGAACGATTGCGGATCATCTGGAAAAGCATCTCTTTGAAGACACTTTTTCTCATCGCTTCGGTCATGGTCTTCAAGCGGATCCTTGAGGTCTCGGGCGCCTTGAATTCATTGACCAGCGCTTTCCATCCTGAAGGAGCGTCAGCCTTCCTGCTGCTGTTTGCCGTGCCTTTTTTCCTGGGCCTCCTTACGGGAGTCAACCATGCTTATGTCGGAATATCTTTCCCCATTCTTCTCCCCATCTTTGGGCCAGAGAGCCCGGATATGGTGCTGGTGATGTTCGCCTACGTCAGCGGTTTTTTTGGGATCCTTATCTCGCCTGCTCATCTCTGTCTGGCGCTAACTCTGGAATACTTTAAAGCTGACCTGAGGGGAGTCTACAGGATCCTGATCCTGCCTTCTGTGGTTATCTTTCTAGCCGCTTTTCTGGTATTATTATTCCTGCGCATCCTTTGACGGTGCGGCTCACTGCCCGGATTCAGTCCAGGCGTTCGAAGAAGGGAGAGTCTGATGAGACAGGAAACAAAGCGTCTTTACCTCCAAGATGCCTACCGGGTAGAGTTCGATGCCCGAGTCGTGGAAAGGGGACTCCGGGAAAAGAAGCCGGCCTTGATCCTTGACCAGACATGCTTTTATCCCGAGTCAGGAGGTCAGCCTTATGACCAGGGCTGGATAGACGGGGAGAGAGTGATCAAGGTTTTTGATGAAGGGGAAAAGGTTATCCATGTCCTCGAAAAAGATATCGAAGCAGAGGGCATAAAGGGAAAAATCGACTGGGAAAGGCGTTTCGACCACATGCAGCAGCACTCGGGTCAACATATTCTATCCCAGAGCTTCGTCGAGCTCTTCGGAGCAAAAACCCTCTCGTTTCATCTCGGCGAATCCGTCTCCACACTGGAGATAGACCTGAAGAAAGCTTCCGACGATGAAGTGGAGAGAGTGGAAAGACGGGCCAATGAGATTGTTTTTGAAGACAGGGAGGTCAAGCTGCATTTTCTGTCTGAAGATGAAATAGGCCGTCTTCCGCTCAGAAAGCCGCCCCCAAAGAAGAAGCGGATCCGGGTGGTGGAGATATCGGATTTCGACTACACTGCTTGCGGAGGGACCCACGTGGGGAGAACAGGCGAGGTGGGCCTGGTCAAGATCCTCAAATGGGAGAGGATCCGGGATAATGTCAGGTTTGAATTCCTTTGCGGGAACCGGGCCCTTCAGGATTACTCAGCGAAAAACAGGATCCTGCGTGAGCTGTCCAATAGATACACTGTTCATGAATCGGAGGTTCTCAGCTCAGTCGAGAAGCTTTCCTCTGATTTGAAGTCTCAGAAACAGAGAAGCCGGAAGCTCGAGCAGATGATCGCTCAGTATGAAGCCCAGGAGATCATTAAGAAAGCGGAGGGGAGTATCATCAGCCAGAAGTTTACGGATAAAACGCACGAAGAAGTCAGAAACCTGGCTTTGAGCATCATCCACAGCGGCGATTTTATCGTCCTTTTAGGCTTGAGGGGAGAGGAGAGAGGACACCTTATTCTGGCCCGCTCTGAAGGTTTCGATATCGACATGAGAGAGCTAATTCCCCTGGTTTCTCCTCTGATAAAGGGGAAAGGCGGAGGCAATCCATCTCTGGTCGAGCTTGTCGCCGAGGATAAGGATAAAATCGATGCTGCCCTGGACAAAGCCCTTACCTTCATCGAAAAAAAGATTGGGGTCAGGCTTCCATAACTTCAGTAATTTTAGGTCAGGGTCAGGCCTTCTTAAAAGTCGACGATTCAAAATGCGATTCTTGTTCTCTGAGCAACAAGATTAATAAAGCATGATTCCAATTATTTAACTATCGAAGTTTTGGAAGCCTGACCCCGGAATTATTCGTAGCGGAGGGAGACGATGGGCTCGAGCTTGGCGGCTTTCTGGGCGGGAAAGATCCCGAAAAAAAGGCCGACTGAGATGGAAACGAGAAGCCCCAGGAACACCGACCAGAGAGTGACGGAAGCCGGAAGCGGAGTGGCCGCTTTGACCAGAAGGGCGATCCCGAAGCCGATGATCACGCCCAGGACACCTCCTATCCCCGTCAAGAAAACGGCCTCGATCATGAACTGCTTCATGATGTCTGAGGAGCGCGCTCCGATGGCTTTGCGGATCCCGATCTCGCGGGTCCTCTCCTTGACGGAAACGAGCATGATGTTCATGACCCCGATGCCCCCGACGAGAAGTCCGATGGAGGATATAACGATCATGACCAGATAGACGGCACCGGTGAGATTGTTGTAGAGGTCGACCAGAGTATCCTGGGTGTAGATGGAAAAATCATTAGGTTTTCCGAATCCGACTTTCCTTCTTCTCCGCAGCAGGTTGATTATTTGGTCCATAGTCTCGTCGATATAACCGTGTTTCTTGGGAGTGGCGATGATCTCCAGCCGGCTGAGGTCGTAAGGGAAATACTTCATCAGGGTGGTGATGGGGATGCCGACAAAATTATCCTGGCTCTGTCCGAACATGGAGCCCCTCTTCTGGAGCACACCGACTACAGTGAATTCTTCCGGACCGATCCGGACGTTCTTTCCCACGGGGTCCGTATACGGGAAGAGTGTTTCTGCCAGGTCAAACCCGAGCACACAGACTTTGACACTATGCATGACGTCATTTTCGGTGATGAATCGTCCTTGCTCAGGGAGATAGATGGTCAAAACGTCAGGCCAGCTCTCGTTCATTCCCAAGGTGTAAGCATCGTGGCTCTTGATATTCTGGTATTTGATCGGCAGTTCTTGGAAGAGCTCCGCAATAAGGTCCACAGCCACGGCTTTGACCAGAGAGCACTCTTTCTGGATGGCCACCGCATCTTCAAAAGTGAGGTCCTTCCTCGTCCTGATCTCTTCAGAAGGGCGGCCCATTTGGATGGGCTCGAATTTGGTGACGATGATCAGGTCTGACCCGGCGGACTCCAGCTGCGCCAGAAACGCCCGGTTCAGTCCCTGGACGATGGAGACCATGCCGATCACTGTCATCACTCCGATCATGATTCCCAGCAGGGTCAAAAAAGAGCGAAGCTTATGGGATTTGATGGAGTCAAAAGCCATGCCGAAGATCTCTCTCAGTATGCCCAGTCTCATTGTTCTGCCCTCAAAGCTTCTATCGGATCAAGCTTGGCTGCCTTGTTGGCCGGGTAGAGTCCGAAGAAGATGCCCACCGATCCGGATACTATAATGGCCACGATGATCGAGCCCGGGTCGAGGGTTGAAGGAATGGAAGTCGCGGCGGTGACGATCTTGGCAATGATGAACCCGATCAGGATCCCGATCAATCCTCCGACCGTAGAGATGGATGCAGACTCGATCAAGAACTGGAAGAGGATATCCATGCGCCGGGCTCCAACCGACATCCGTATGCCGATCTCCTTGGTCCTTTCCGTGACTGCCACCAGCATGATATTCATGACCACGATCCCTCCGACCAGAAGAGCGATGGAAGAGATAGCGATCATGGCGAAATAGATGCTCGAGGTAGCGGTCCTGTACATCTGGAGAAAGGTCTCTGAGCTCGTAAACGAGAAATCATCCTTGTCATTGAAGGAGAGGTGACGTTTGGAGCGGAGGACGGTTCTCACTTCCTCCTGGGCTTTTTCCATCTGCTCCGGGGATAGAGTGTGGATGTTGATGTCGATGCTTCTCCTTGAGCCGTAGAGCTTGTGGAAGGTGGTGATGGGAATCCGGACATAGTTATCCTGGCTGAACCCCAAAATTTTCCCTTTTTTGGCGCCGAGGCCCACGATAAGAAGGTTGTGAGGGCCGACTTTTATCCATTTTCCCAGCGGATCCTGGTAAGGAAACAGCTTCTCCTTGATATCGGCACCGATAACACAGACATAGCGGGAGTGGTTTTCATCTTCCTCGAGAATATGCCTTCCCCTCTCCAATTCCAGGACTGAGCCGATCAAATGATCAATATGAGTGATTCCTCTTATCTCCACATCTTTCAGGAGCTGACTCCCGAACTTGGCATTCCTGGAGGTCGAGACAGAGGCCCCCACCAGCTGGCAGGAGGGACACAGTCTCCGGATGGTTCTCATGTCATCCAGAGTGAGGTTTTTGCGTTTGAGCATTTCCCGGTAGGCGGCCAGGGAGGATTCTCCGCTCATGGAGAACTTCGAAACCGCGAAGTCATTGGCCCCGTAAAAGGAAAACTGGGTGTAGACATAGTTGTTAAGGCCCTGAATGATGGAGACAACAGCGATAATAGTCAGGACGCCGATGATTATGCCCAGTAGCGTCAGGAAAGTTCTTAGCTTATTGGCCCAGAGCGATCCCATGGCCATGGACACAGATTCGTCAATATTTACTCTCGCCATCGTCTTCAAAAATATTTTACTCTAAATCATACGATTCAGGAAGACAAAGGTTTTCGGTAGGCTTGACATCCAGCAGCCAAGAAAACAAAATGGAGGGGATTATCCTCAAGAATGGAGCAATCCGTCTAAAGGGAATTCCAGGTCCTTATCCAACTGAGGATATGACCCTGGTGAAAGTGCCGAAGCAAGAAAAGGAGAGTCGTTCATGTCAGACGTTAAAAATTCAGAGTCTTTAGAGATGTCTGTACCCTGCGTTTATTTCAAGAAAACTGGAGGAAAAAACACCGCCAGGGCTCTGGAGGTCGCGGCGGACCGGGCCGAGGAGCTGGGGATCAGGAATGTGGTCGTGGCCTCGTCTTCGGGCAGGACAGGCGCAGCAGCTGCGGAACTCTTTGCAGGGAATAATTTGGTGATTGTCACCCACTCCACGGGCTTTCTGGAGCCGGAATACCAGGAATTGCAGCCCGAATACAGGGAAAAAATCGAGAAGTCCGGGGCCAGGATCCTCACCTGCCAGCACGCCCTGGGAGGGGTGGGTCGTGCAGTCCGCAAGAAACTGGGAACCTACGAGCTTGAAGAGATCATCGCCTACACGCTGCGGATTTTCGGCGAAGGCACTAAGGTGGCCGTGGAGATAGCGCTCATGGCCGCGGATGCCGGGCTCATCTCCACCGAGGAACCCTGCCTTTCAGTGGGGGGTACGGGACAGGGTGCGGATACGGTTATCCTTCTGCAGCCGGCCAATGCGCAGAACTTTTTTGACATCAGGATCATGGAGATCCTGGCCAAGCCCCGACTCGAGGAGTGACCTTTAGCGAGAATGGGGCTTGACATTGGCTCCTATATTTCTTAATTTTGTGTTAAAAAGGAGTGCGATTCACGACTAAAAGAGAGAGGTGAGAAAATGAAGAAAATCGTGATTTCTGGACTTGTCTTTGTTTTTGTATTCGCATCTGTTTCGGCTCTGCATGCCCAGGAGATTTATATCGGAGCACTGGCTGGCTACTCATCCGAGAAACCGAAGCTTCCTGACATTCAAGATATCGAGTTTGAATCCGATGCCACGCTTTTTTACGGAGGGCGTCTGGGGCTGAGAATCTCCATGTTCGCCATCGAAGCGATGTACATCCGCGCTGGTCATGAGCTGACCCAGATTGGCGCTGGCGTCATTGACTGGGATGGTCGGGAACTGGAATACCAGTACATCGGTGCGAACGTTAAGCTGTTCCCTTTTTCTCTCGCTGTTTTCCATCCTTACTTGATCGGAGGTTACGGTTATTACATGGCTGAGATTCAGGATGTTGGCGATGATAAGACAGGGAGTTATAGCGTGGGTGTCGGTATGGAGTTGAAGTTCTCCAAGATTGCTCTCGTAGCCGAGGGAAAATACCGCCGCGGTGATGTTGTAATCGACGGAAATGATATCGAATTAGGAAACTATTCTCTCAATCTCGGACTCAATATATATTTTTAGGCACCTCTCCCTTACTCCTGCGGCTTTAGAGAAAAAGGTCTGAAGCCGCTATCACCAGACAGGTAGTCTTCTCTTTTTAAGATGGGAAAGTGCCTCAACTGCGGAAAAGAGTCCAACCTCATTGCCCAGTTTTTAGGCCTGTGCCGCGATTGTATCCTCAACGATTTCCGGGGAGCCGAGCCTCGTATCCATAAAGTTCATCAGGTTTCAAGAGAAGCCTTCGGGCTTCCTCCCGTGCCTCCTCAGGAAGAGAAGGGGCTGGCCTGCAGGTATTGTTTCAACCAGTGCCGGATAGATGAAGGGGAAACCGGCTATTGTGGAGTGAGGGAGAACACCGACGGGACCAGACTCGAGCCCCTTCCCAGGCAGGGCCTTTTTTCCTGGTATTACGACCCGCTGCCCACCAATTGCGTGGCGTCCTGGGTTTGTCCGGGTGGAACGGGTGCCGGGTTCCCCGATTATGCTTATTCAAGGGGTCCTGAGCACGGGTTTAAAAACCTGGCCGTTTTTTATCACGGCTGCACTTTCAACTGCCTTTTCTGCCAGAACTGGCATTACAGAGAGGAGTTGAGCGAAAAAACACCGCTGACCTCTTTGGAGCTGGCTCAGGCTGTGGATGGGAACACATCCTGCGTCTGTTATTTTGGCGGCGAACCTTCCCCCCAGCTTCCCCATTCTATCCGGACCTCGCGTCTGGCCCTATCTCAGAAAAGGAACAGAATATTGAGGTTTTGCTGGGAGACCAACGGCTCCATGTCCCCGCGGTTTTTAGAGGAGATCCTGGAGATAGCCCTGGAGAGCGGTGGCTGCGTGAAGTTTGACCTTAAAGCCTTCGAGGAGAGCCTGAACGTGGCTTTATGCGGCCGGAGCAATAACCAGACAAAGGCCAGTCTTGAGCTGGCCGCGCGTTGGCTGCATAAACGAAAAGAGCCGCCTTTGGTCGTGGTCAGCACTCTGCTTGTTCCGGGCTATGTGGAAAAAGAGGAAGTTTCTCTGATCTCAAAATTCGTGGCTTCCCTTGATCCTGAGATTCCCTATTCTCTTCTCGGATTCTATCCCCATTTCTATTTCAGGGATATGCCTGTCACCTCCCGCCGCCATGCCCAAGAATGCAGAGAAGTTGCGCTGGATGCGGGCTTGAAGAGAGTGAGGGTGGGCAATGCCCATCTTCTTGGAAGGGACTACTGAGGATGGAGATCAGGCTGAATAAGCACCTGGCGCAGGCAGGCGTCGCCTCCAGAAGAGAGGTGGACAGGATGATCGTCGAAGGAAGGATCAAAGTCAACGGCCAGGTCGTGCAGGCTCTCGGTTATAAGATCGACGACCAAAAAGACAGGGTTGAAGTCGATGGTAAAAGAGTGGAAAGAAAAGAAGGAATGGTCTATCTCATAATCAACAAGCCTCCGGGCTTTCTGGTCACTATGAAAGATCCTCTTCGCCGGCCAACGGTTCAACAGCTTCTTCCTGCTCTGAAAAAAAGAGTCTTCCCTGTGGGCAGGCTGGATTATGACAGCGAGGGGCTCCTGCTGTTAACCAACGACGGCGAACTGGCTCATCGTCTTCTGCATCCCCGGTTCAAAATACAGAAGACCTACCTGGCAGAGGTCAAAGGGATTCCAGCCCTTACCCAGATTGCTCGGCTGGAGAAGGGGATTTATCTTGATGGGAAAAGAACAGCTCCGGCGAGGTTTGAGAAGCTTCGCGGCGGCTTCAAAAAAAGCCTGTTCAAAGTTGAAATACATGAGGGAAGGAAGAGGGAGGTGAGGCGGATGTTTGAGGTCATCGGCCATGGAGTGCTTCATCTCAAACGGATTGGCTTCGGAGGAGTGAGGCTGGGAAGCTTGGGATCGGGAAAATGGCGATTCTTGACCCGGAAAGAAGTGGATACTTTGAAGAAGAAAGCCGAGCTTATCTAATCCCTAATTTTTTTCTTTTTCTTTTTCTTTATCTTTCTCGGCTGGCCCGCTGAAGGTCTTCCAGCTTGTTGCCAGCCGCTTCAATTCCTCATCGACAAGGTAATTTACAGTATCCTTTTCGAACATCCCGTCGTCTTTTCTTTCTCCGGTTTTGATTCCGGTAAGGATCTCGATCCCCTCATCGATGGTTTTCACGGGATAAATATGAAATTTGCCCTGTTTGACGGCCTCGATCACATCGTTTCGCAGCATGAGGTTCTGGATATTCTGATGGGGGATGATGACTCCCTGCGTCCCGGTCAGCCCATTGGCTCTGCAGACATCGAAGAAGCCCTCGATCTTCTCGTTGACTCCCCCTATGGGCTGGATGTCGCCTTTCTGGTTGAGGGAGCCAGTAACAGCGATATCCTGTCGCAAAGGAAGCTGGGAAAGGCTGGAGAGGATGGCGTAAACCTCTGTGGAGGAAGCACTGTCCCCCTCTACTCCTGAATACGACTGTTCAAAAGCGAGGCTGGCCGAGAGAGAGAAGGGCTTCTCCTGGGCATATTTTCCTCTGAGATAACCCCCGAGGATGAGGACGCCTTTATTGTGTGTGCGCCCGCTCAGGTCCGCTTCCCGCTCGATGTTGATGACACCCGCTCTTCCCACCGCTGTCCTGGCGGTGATACGGGTGGGTTTACCGAAGGCAAATTCTCCCATATCGTAGACGGAGAGTCCGTTGACCTGTCCCAGGACTTTGCCTTTGGTGTCGATCATGATGGTCCCTTCTTCGATGTATTCTTGAATCTTGTCCTCTATCAGGCTGACCCGCTCAAAACGCTCTTCAATAGCCTTTTCGACATGCTCGCGGTTGACCGTCTTCTTGCCTGCTTTTTTAGCCCAGTAGCTGGCTTCACGGAGGACATCAGCGATGATGTGGAACCGGGTGGAGATCTTCTTCTGTCTTCCGGAAAGGCGAGTGCCGTATTCGATGACCGCGGCGATTCCGCTCTTATCGAATGGCTGCAGTTTGTCGTCCACGGCTATTTTTTTGATGAAAGCGATGTATTCCTTGATGGTCTTGCCGTCCTTCTTCATCTCTGAGTCGAATTCAGCTTTGACCTTGAATATTTTTTTGAAGTCCTCGTCCAGGCGGTAGAGGAGATAGTAGATATAAGCATCTCCGATCAAAACGACTTTGACATCAGCCTCGACCGGCTCGGGCTTGAGGCGGGTGGTCGAGATGAGGAAGAGAGAGGCGTAGTTCTGGACCTCCAGCTTCTGGTTCCGCAGGGTTCTCTTGAGCGTGGTCCAGACGTGCGGTTCGATCAGGGCATCCAGAGCGTTGACCACCAGATAACCCCCGTTTGCCTTGAGAAAGGAGCCGGCTTTGATCTTGGTGAAGTCTGTCTGGAGGATGCCGAATCGAGATGTAGCGACTTCGATGGAGCCAAACAGGTTGATGTAGTTCGGGTTTGTCTCCATGATGACCGGAGCACCTTTCTGGTCTGCATTATCGATGAGGAGGTTCACTCTGTAGGCCAGAAAAGGATCGCCGATTTCTTTTTCGCCGGGCTCCTTTTTTTGAGCCTTGAAGAGGTCGATATTATTGATTAGAGCTCTTTCCGCATCACTCAGATACTCTTCGATTTTGGGAGATTTAAAACTCCCTTTTATTCCGTTTATAGCCCCTTTTATGAGGGGCGTGATGGATTCCGCATCCCACTGCTTGAGAGCCTCCCTGGTTTCCTCCTCGATTTCTTTCAGTCTTTCGAAGATCTCTTCAAGCTTCTCGGTCAGTTCCTCGTATTTTTTCTTCAGGTTTTCCAGTTTCTTCTTGTCGAATTTGTCTTCCCTGGCCATGGCTTCCAGCTGGTTGAAGGGCGTGGGCTTTCCCGCGATCAAGGGGACAAGGTCAGGCTTGACGAAAAGGCCCATTTGAACCTGGATCACGGAGAATCCCTCCTTGGCGACTTCTTCTTCGAAGCTTTTGAGGATCTCTTTCTGTTTTTTCTGCTGGGATTCGACGATTTCATCCCGTTTTTCCGAGTAATACTTGCTTTTGATCATTTCCGGAATGTTTGTCTTCAGCATGGAGATCAGGCTTTCCATGGCATCTTTGAAAAGCCTCCCTTTGCCGGCAGGAAGCGAGATCAGCGCGGGTTCATCCGCATTTTTGAAGTTATTGACGTACAGCAGGTCATCGGGAGTTTTATCCCCTTTTTCCATTTTTTCCAGGAGCTGCTTGATGGTTGTGGTCCGGCCTGTCCCCACCATCCCGGTGATGAAAATGTTGTAACCTAAGCTCTTTATGTCCAGGCCGGTCTGGATGGCTTTGAGCGCTCTTTCCTGTCCGATGATCTCCTCGCAGGGCTTGCAGTCATCGCTGGTGGCTACAGGAATTTTTTCATGGTCACAGCTCCACTTCAGTAAGTCTGGGGGAAGTTCCTTGAAATTCGTGGCCGTCTTCATCTTATCCTCCGATGATTTTGAGAATATTCGTTTTCAGTGCAAAGAGAAAAATTACCACAAATACTTTTTTTACACAACTTCTGGTTCTTTTATCTCTGGCCGCTAGAAAATATAAGCCGGCTCCTCTGCTTTGGCAACCTGAGCCTGACGAAAGATTAGTGCAAAAAATGCTTTTATCTGTTAAAATAGGGAAAATTTCGGAGGCAGCAGCTGGGCTGAGTGATCTTTTTGCGGATTGAATGAGGTTGTCTCAGGAGAGATCAGGAAGGAAAAAGATGGAATATCAGAACTTACTGATAAAAAAAAAGGCGAACTTTCAGGGCCGTTAAGGAGAGAAAAATGGAAACCTACCAAGGAAAATTGCAGGCGAAGGGATTAAAGATCGGGATCATCGTCAGCCGCTTCAACCAGTTCATCTCAGAAAGACTCCTGGAAGGAGCGCTCGATGCCTTGGATAAGCTGGGAGCTGATGAGAAGGACATAACCGTCTACAAAGTGCCCGGTTCCTTTGAGCTTCCTTTTGTGGCGAAGAAACTGGCCAAGGCAAAAAAGGCAGATGGGATCGTCTGCTTGGGTGTTTTGATTCGAGGGGATACGCCCCACTTTGATTTCTTGAGTGCGGAAGTCACCAAAGGATTGGCCCAGATCGCCATGGATGAGGGAGTGCCCGTTTCCTTTGGCGTTTTGACCGTGGACACCATTGAACAGGGAATTGAGCGGGCTGGCACCAAGGCCGGCAATAAAGGATGGGACGCTGTATTTTCGGTTGTGGAGACACTCAACCTGATCAAGAACGCAGGACTCAAATAGGGCGGTAGCTTCTTCATGGGCCGAAGAAGGAAAGCCCGAGAAGAAACCCTGCGAATTCTTTATCGTTTAGAATTTAACAACCGGGAACCCGAAGAGATACTGCGGCAATACTGGAAGAGCAGGAAGAAAGACCGGGAAACCAGAGACTACAGCACCTGGCTGACCAATGGCGTCACTTCCCATCAGGAAGAGATCGACAGCCTCATCCAATCCGCTTCCGAACACTGGCGCCTGCCCCGGATGGCTGTCATTGACCGGAATGTCCTGCGAATAGCTGTCTACGAGCTGCTGTTCGAGAAAGATATTGCCCCGGCCATCATCATCAACGAGGCGATAGAGATCGCCAGGAAATACAGCGGAGATGAATCGGCGGTCTTTGTCAATGGGATTCTGGACGCTGTTCGCAAAAATCTGGAGAAGGCAACGAAGGGCTTGAAGGAAAAGAAAGATGACAAAAAAGAAAAACACCGCATCTGAGGACAACTCGGCACAAAGCAAAGAGATGAAGCTCAGCGACCAGGAAATGGTGCGAAAATCCAAGCTGGAAAAGCTGGCCCAGGAAAACGTCGACCTTTTTCCTCGCAAAGTGGAATCCACTCATTCGGTCTATGAGGTCGTCGCGGCGTTCTCCTCGCTGTCCAACGAGGAGTTGGAGAAAAAAAAGGAGAAGGTCATCGTTCCCGGGAGGATCGTTTCCATCCGGAAAATGGGCCGGGCCACCTTTTTCCATATCATGGACAGCCAGGCCAGGCTTCAGGTCTATTTGAGAGAGGATAAGGTCAGCAAGAAGAATTATGAGCTTTTTTCCCTGATCGATATCGGAGATATTATTTCGGTGGAAGGGGTATTGTTCAAGACCAAAACCGGAGAGCTGACCGTCCTGGCTGAATCCTTCACCTTTCTGGCGAAATGCCTTCATCCACTCCCGGAAAAATGGCATGGCCTGCAGGATGTCGAGATCCGCTACCGGCAGCGGTTCCTGGACCTGATCATGAACCCGGAGCAGAGAGATGTCTTCAGGCTCAGGAGCGCCATGATCTCCTATATCCGGAAGTTCTTTGACGGAAAAGGTTACATAGAGGTGGAAACACCGATGATGCAGCCCGTTCCAGGAGGCGCCCTGGCCAGGCCTTTCAAGACCTTTCACAATGCCTTGGGCATGGACCTTTATCTGCGGATAGCTCCGGAGCTCTACTTGAAGAGGTTGATCGTGGGCGGGTTTGAGAAAGTCTACGAGATCAACCGCAGTTTCCGCAATGAAGGGATTTCTTCGGAGCATAATCCGGAATTCACCATGCTGGAGTTTTATGAGGCGTATGCCGATTACAATGACATGATGGACATGACAGAGGAACTGATCCACGGGATGAGCCTTGCCCTCCTGGGTAAAGAGGAGATCGGCTACGGCGCCCATAAGATCTCTTTTAAGAGGCCCTGGAAAAGGCTGAAGTTCAAAGAGGCGCTGACGACCTACAGCGGGCTCGCGCCCAGCCGCTTTGATGACCGGTCCGGAGTCATTGAATTCGCTTCCACTCTTGCTGCGGAAAAGCAGGCGCTTTCCTACGGAAAAGCGCTGGACGTGATTTTTGATAAATGCGTCAAGGAGAACCTTGTCCAGCCGACTTTTGTGTTGAGTCCTCCCAAGGAGGTCTCTCCGTTGGCCAAAGCAGCCCGGGATAATCCGGATGAGGCCGAGCGCTTTGAGCTTGTCGTCGGGGGGATGGAGGTCGCCAATGCCTTCAGCGAGCTGTCAGACCCTGAAGAACAGAGAATAAGGTTCGAGGAGCAGGAGCAGGCCAGAAAGGGTGGGGATGAGGGTGCCCATTGGATCGACAGGGATTATATCCATGCCCTGGAGTATGGTCTCCCCCCTACCGGAGGAGAGGGAATCGGGATCGACCGCCTGGTGATGCTCTTTGCCGACCGGAAATCCATAAGGGAGGTTATCCTTTTTCCTCTTCTGCGCCAGAAAGAATGACCGCTGATTAGGAAAGAATGTTGAACAAGGAGCCATGAGTCGTGGGATTTGAGCTGTTCATCGCCAGACGCTACCTGACGGCCAAGCGAAAGCAGGCCTTTATCTCTGTCATCACCTTCATTTCCATCCTGGGAATCACCATCGGCGTCATGGCCCTGGTCATCGCCATCGCTCTGATAACCGGTTTCCAGGGAGATGTTCAGGAAAAAATTCTGGATTCCACTTCGCATATCATGGTCCCTGGTGTCGACAGAGAGGCCCTGAGGGATTACCCTCAGATCATATCTCGGATCCAGGAGATCAAGGGAGTGGTCGGGGCGACTCCTGTGGTCCATGGGACAGTGCTTTTGACGGGACCCTCCCTGACTGACGGAGCCATGCTCAAAGGGATCGATTTTGAGCTGGAGAGAAGATACTCCCAGTGGCTGGAGAACCTGGAGAGCGGCCAGATACCCTCTCCGGATATGGAGCGGGAGGGTGTCCTGCTCGGCAGGGAGATGGCCATCCGTCTCGGTGTCGGGGTCGGGGATACAGTGGAGGTCCTGGCTCCCTCATCGCGGCTTTCCCCCATCGGCCTCATTCCCAAATTGAAAAGGTTTGTGGTGACCGGGATCTTCAACACCGGTTTGTATGAATTCGACACATCCATGGCCCTGGTCAGGCTGGAGACAGCCCAGAAATTTCTCAATTACGGCCAGGATATCAGCTTCATTCAGGTCAGGATCAAGGATGTGTTCGACGCCGCCAAGATCGCTGCAAAAATACAGGAGGTCATTCCTCCTCTGGCTTATGTGATGACCTGGATGGAGCTGAACGAGTCCCTTTTTTCAGCGCTGAAGCTGGAGAAAAATATCATGTTTTTCACCATCACCCTTATCGTCCTCGTTGCGGCTTTGAACATCATCGCCACCTTGATCCTGATGGTCATGGAGAAGACAAGGGACATCGGCATCCTCATCGCCATGGGCGCTACCTCTCAAAGCATAAGGAAGGTATTTTTCTTCCAGGGCTCGATGATCGGCGTTATCGGGACAGCGGCTGGAGTGATCCTGGGCCTGGTCTGGTGCTGGCTGGCCAATGTGTTTGAGCTGATCAAGATCCCGGTGGATATCTACCAGATCTCTTTTGTGCCCTTCCGCATCAAAATTCTGGATTTAGTGCTGATCGTGGGGATCACCCTCCTGATCAGTTTGCTCTCGACGCTCTTTCCTTCGCATCGAGCGGCCAAGGTCGACCCGGTGGTGGCATTGAAATATGAATAGCGTGGTCAAAACTATCAACCTGGGTAAGGAATACCCGCTGCCTGACGGAGTGCTGCGTGTCTTTCAAGGGATTGACTTTGAGATCCAGGAAGGAGACCTGGTGGCGATCATGGGGATGTCCGGAGTGGGGAAGACGACCCTTTTGAACCTCTTGGGAGGCCTGGACAGGTCGAGTGAGGGGCAGATCCTGTTTGACGGGGAAGACCTGCGGACAAAGGATGAGAGAGAACTGGCTGAGATCAGAAACAAGAAAATAGGATTCGTGTTCCAGTTCTACCACCTCCTGCCCGAATTCACCACCCTGGAGAATATTGCCTTTCCTCTGTTGATCAAAGGCATGGAAAAGAAGGAAGCCCTGGATAGAGCTCTGGTCATGCTCCGGGAAGTGTTTTTAGAAGAAAAAGCAGGGATCAAGCCGGGTCAACTTTCGGGGGGAGAACAGCAGCGGGTGGCCATTGCCAGGGCACTCGTCAACGAGCCCAGATTGCTATTGGCCGACGAGCCGACCGGAAACATGGATTGGAAAACCGGACAGGCGATCCTGGAACTCATTCGAGACCTTCACCAGAAAAAGGGCCTGTCCTCTGTTATCGTCACCCATAATGAAAAGGTCGCCCGCTTCTGCCACAAGGCCTATCTCATGGAAAGCGGCCGTTTGAAACTTTTATCCCGCCTCTGAGGTTTCAAATATTGAAGTCAAAAGAGAGTTAGAGGCTGGATTGTGCTTTTGCGACGAATGGCCGGTGAGGAGGTTTTCCTTGTAAACCACCCCACCTGAGCAGTATATCTGTTTTTGCACGTCCATACTCTCATCTTATTGATAAAAAAGGAATAATATGGTATAAGGAGAGAGAAATGAAGAAAGTCGCTTTGCTCCTCATTTTCTCCTGCTTCCCTCTTCTTCTCATGGCCCAGGAGAGCATCGAGAAGATCGAGATCGTCGGCAATGACCGGGTCGCCCGGGAAACCATTATTTACTACCTTTCTTCCAGAGAGGGGAATCCCTTCAGTGAGGAGATGTTGAGAAGAGATTTCAAAATTCTATGGTCTCTCGGTTATTTCTCCAACATTAAGATGGAACAATTGGATGGGACGAACGGAAAGATAGTCAGGATCACGGTCGAAGAGAACCCCATCATCAAGAGCATCACTTACAAGACCGGAAAAAAGATCAAAGAGAGTGATATTGCCGATAAACTGAAGGAAGAGAATGAATACATTATGGCTTATGCTCACTATGACCCCTATAAAGTCCAGAAAGTCAAGAAGATAATCCAGGACTTGCTTTTTGAAAAGGGCCTGGCCAACGGAAAGGTGGAGGTGAAGACCGACCAGAAGGGCAAGAGTGATTTCGAGCTCGTGTTTGACATTAACGAAGGTCCGAGGACTAAAGTGGGCGCTGTTGAGTTCGAAGGCAAATCCAAGATGCTGCCCAGTGCCCTCAGGGCTGCGATGAAAGAAAATAAGAAGCACGGCCTCATATCCTGGATCAGAGGCAAGGATGTCTATAAAGAGAATAAAATCAGTGAGGATATGGAAGCCATCAAGGAGAAGTTCAAGGAATTCGGCTATATGGAGGCCACGGTCGGCGAGCCGAGGATCGAGGAGATCCGGAGGAGGTCCATTTTTCTCAGAAAGAAGAATATGAAGAAAATCGTCATCCCTGTCGATGCGGGCTACCTGTACAGAGTGGGTGAAGTGAAGATCGAAGGAAACAAGATCATTGCCACCAAGTATCTGCGTCAGACGATCAAATTTGAGGAAGACGACGTTTACAACACCAAGGTCAGAGAAAAAAGCATTGAGGATATTAAAGAGATGTATGCCGATGCCGGCTACCTTTATGCGCAGGTCTTTCCGGTTGAAAACCTGGACCCCAAGAGAAAGCGGGTGAACGTGACCTTTAACGTCTTCGAAGGAGAGATGGTCTTCCTGAACAGACTCGATTTCAAGGGAAATACCTACACCAAAGATAAAGTGCTCAGGAGAGAATTGCTCCTCAAAGAAGGGGATCCTTTCCGGCTTTTCTTGTTTAAGAACAGCATACTCAGGCTGCAGCAGCTGGGGTTGGTCGAGATGGAGGGGGAGCCGGATTTAAAAAATATTCCCGACAATCCTGCTTTGATGGATGTGACGCTGAAGGTGAGGGAGCTGCAGAGGAATAATATACAGTTCACAGCCGGCTACAGCGGTTATGAGGGCACCTTTGTCGGTTTGAGCTATTCCACGGTGAATTTCTTGGGAGCTGGTGAGAACTTGAACCTGACGGTTCAACACGGAAAAAGAATCAAGAACTATATGTTCGGGTTTACCGAGCCCTATTTTCTCGATTTGCCGGTGAATTTGGGGTTTAATGTTCATGACCGTTATATTTATTATATTAATATGTTTAAGCAAAGAGGAAAGGGAGTTGATTTGATTTTCGGGGCCAGGGTGAAAGGGTATCTCCGGACAAACCTGACCTATTCCTATGAATATGTTGAGATCGAAGTTCCGGAAGTGACCGCTGAGGATGGAGGGCAGCCTATTAATATCTTTAATCCTTATGCAGCCTGGTCAGGAAAGCCTTATGGCATAAGCAGCATCTCCCCGACTATTTATCGTTCCACCGTAAACAGCCCCATCACTCCGACCAGAGGAACCCTTTACCTGGCATCGTGCAAATTTGCCGGCGGCTTTCTCGGCGGGGATATCGACATGATCAAGCCCCGCTTCGAGTGGACTCTCTTCAATCCGCTGTGGCTGAACCACGTGCTGGGATTTCATATCGAATACCAGTTCATCAAGCCCTTTGGCGATTCGGCGATCCCCGTTTGGGAGAGGTTTTACCTGGGAGGAGAGAGGTCCATCAGGGGTTATAACATATACACCATCGGGCCTCGCGATGAGAATGGCTATATCGTCGGAGGGGAAAAATCTCTCGTTTTTAATGCTGAGTACATCATCCCCTTCGGACCTCAGGGACCTATTTACGCGATTCTCTTCTATGACATGGGGAATGCTCTGAGCCGAAATCAAAAATTCGCTTTAAGCAACATGTTCACCTCAACAGGGTTGGAGTTGAGAATATTTGTTCCTGCTCTACGTGTTCCCTTCAGGCTCATTTTCGCGTATAATAACCGAAGGATACGAGCAGATGATTCCAATTTTGCTGTCCGTTTTGCGATTGGAACCACATTCTAAAAGATATAAGACACATTTTAGGAAACAAATTAAGGAGGCAAAGATGAGGAGAAACGCAGGCCAAATTCTTTTACTTGCTCTTTGTGTTGCTGCTATAGTCTCTCTAGGTTTCAGCCAGCAGGATATCAGAATAGGCGTAGTCAATTCCCTGCAGGTGCTCGAAAGATCCGCAGAGGGAAAGAGAATAGTGGCGCAGCTGGAGGAGAAGAACAAAGGCAATCAGCAAAAGCTGAATGATATGGATGATGAGATCCGTCAGCTGGAGACCAAACTCAACACCCAGAGGCTTACTCTGACCGACGAGGCACTGATGAACCTGTCGGCTGACATCGAAAGGAAACGGACTGACCGGAAGAGGTATGCGGAGGATTCCTTTCGCGAATTCCAGCAGTTGAGAGACAGACTGTTTAATAGACTCCAGAATGAAGTGCGCCCGATCGTCGAACAGTTAGGCAAAGAAATGAACCTGGAGATCGTTTTTGACTGGGCCAACAGCGGAGCCATCTACGTCAGCCCGAGCGTTGACCTCACTGAAGAGGTCATCAAGAGATACGATGCCTCTAAAGCCCCGGCAAAGAAATAAAGAGTTGTTCGATATAGAAGAAATCCTCAAGCTCCTCCCTCACCGCTACCCCTTTTTGCTGGTCGATAGGGTGCTCGACATCAAAGAGAAGAAGTATCTGGTTGCCGTTAAGAATGTCACCTACAACGAGCCTTTTTTTCAGGGCCATTTCCCCCAGCAAAAGGTTATGCCCGGTGTGCTTATTGTTGAATCCATGGCCCAGGCGGGGGCAGTCCTTCTTTATTATTCTCTGCCCGAGCCCGAAAAGGTTCTCGTTTTTATGAGTACGATAAATAAAGCCAAATTCAGAAAGCCTGTTGTCCCAGGGGACCAGCTGAGGCTGGAGATCGAGCTGCTCAAACTCAAGAAACGATTTTGTCACATGCAGGGCAAGGCCTGCGTAGATGGGGAAGTCGTGGCTGAGGCCGATGTACTGGCCTCGCTCATATATCTTGAGGAACGGAATGAGCAAGAATGAGGTCTTTATCCATCCCACCGCAACTGTCCACCCCAAGGCTCGCTTGGATTCAGGAACCTGGATAGGCCCCTATTCTTTCATCGGGGAAAAAGTTATTGTTGGCAAAAATACCAAGCTGGATTCCCATGTTTCCATCGATGGCCTGACTGAGATTGGAGAGAGCTGCCGGTTTTCCGCCTTTTCCTCGGTGGGGACAGAGCCCCAGGATATCGGCTATAAAAAGGAAGAGACTCTGGTCAAAATCGGGGACAGGAACACATTCAGGGAGTTCGTAACCATCAACAGAGGCACGGTCAAGGGCGGGGGTGAAACCGTCATCGGCAATGATAACTATTTCATGGCTTACTCCCATGTGGGTCATGACTCCTGGGTGGGGAATGAAACCATTTTTATTAATGCCGCCACCCTGGCCGGGCATGTCACTGTCTGCGACTTTGCTCAGGTTGGCGCTTTCAGCGCGGTTCATCAGTTCTGCCGGGTCGGCAAGTACGCCTTCATCGGCGGATACTCTGTGATCACTCAGGATGTCCTTCCTTTCTGCCGGGTTGCCGGAGCCCGTCCGGTTCATATCTACGGCCTGAATGCCATCGGGTTGAGGAGGAGAGGATTTGACAGAAAGAGACTCAAGGACCTGCGGGATATATTTCGGATCATTTTCCATTCTGAACTGAATACATCTCAGGCGCTGGAAAAGATCGAGAAAGACATACCTTCCACTGAGGACAGGAATGAGATCATCGGTTTTATCCAAACCTCTGAGAGAGGGATCATAAAAAAGACCGGCGAAAAATGGGAAGAAGAATCGGGATAATAGCAGGCTCGGGGGAATTTCCGTTCCTGGTCCTCGAAGAGGCTCGGAAGCAAGGATATTCTCCGGTGGTGGCCGGAATCCACGGAGAGGCCGAGGACTCTTTGAGGGGAAAGGCCGGGATTTTTGAATGGATCGATGTCGGCGGACTGGAGCATCTTCTTTCCTTTTTTAGGGATAATGATGTCAAAGAGGCCGTTTTTGCCGGGAAGATTGACCCCCGGAGCATCTACAGAAAAGAAAAATTCGACGAGACTTCTCTGGGCGTACTGGCCCGGCTTCAGGAGAGAAGTCCCGAGGCTGTGATTAAAGCCCTCATTGATTTTATGGCCGAAGAGGGAGTTCAAGTCTTAGACCCAAGCGTGTTCATCGCCTCCTTTTACTGCGAGCCAGGCCTCTTGACCGAGACAAAGCTTTCGCCAGCGGTCGAGGAGGACGTGGCTTTTGGCTGGAGAATCGCCAAGAACATCGCTGACCTGGATGTCGGGCAGACCGTGATCGTCAAGAACAAGACGGTCGTGGCTGTTGAAGGCATCGAGGGTACGGATGAGGCGATTAAGAGAGGCGGCCGATTGGCAGGTGAGGGCACAATAGTGGTCAAAGTCAGCCGGACGTCCCAGGACCCGAGGATGGATTTGCCCGCTGTGGGTCTGAAAACCGTCGAGAGCCTTATTCAGTCGCGGAGCAGAGCTCTCTGCTTTGAGGCACAAAAGATACCCTTTTTTCAAAAAAAAGAAGCCGTCTCACTGGCTGACGGGAACAAGATTTCAATAGTTGCAAAAAAGGCGTAGAATACGGAAAATAGAATGACAGTCTTCAATTAGAGGTGGAAATAATTCAATGGATAAGGTGCGCATCGGGATTATCGGAGTTGGGTATCTCGGAACCCAGCATGCCAGAATCCTTTCCTATCTGGAGGAAGCTGAGCTCAAGGGCGTGGCGGATATCGACTTCAAGAAAGCGGTCGAGATAGGCAATCGTCATGGGGTGGAGTATTTCGAGAACTTCGAGGATATGCTGGATGAGATAGACGCCGCCATCGTCGCCACTCCCACATCTGAACATTTCTCCATTTCCATGCGTTTGCTCAACGAAGGCAAGTCTGTGCTCGTGGAGAAGCCCATCACCGAGACCGTCGAACAGGCAGAGCAGCTCGTCGCCAAGGCGAAAAAAAGCGGAGCGATCCTTCAGGTCGGTCATCTGGAAAGGTTTAATCCCGCTGTGGAAGCCATCGAAAACGTGATTTCCGAACCGAAGTTCATTGAAGTCCAGAGACTGGGCTCGTTCTCGGCCCGCTCCCTCGATATCGATGTGGTGCTCGACTTGATGATTCATGACTTGGATATCATCCTGGCCTTGATCAAGGATGAGGTGAAGGTTATCCGGTCATCAGGAATCCATGTTCTGTCCGAGAAGATCGATATCGCCAACGCGCGGCTGGAGTTCAAATCAGGATGTGTGGCCACGCTCACGGCCAGCCGCGTTCATCAAGGAAAGGTGAGGAAGCTGCGCATATTCGAGCCCACCTCCTGCTATTCGGTGGACTATATCAACCAGGAAGTCAAGATTTTCCCCTTAAACGGAAAACAAACAGACATAAAGAGTTTAAAGATAGAGAAAGAAGAGCCCTTGAAAAAAGAACTCAAGAATTTTTTCCAGTGCATCAGAGATGGAAAAACGCAGAAGGTCAGCGGCGAGGAAGCCCTCCGGGCTCTAAGGCTGGCCTACAGCGTCCTGAGAGAAGCAGAAGCCTGATATATGGATCCGCGGATGGTTCCTCTCCATTCGAGCCAAGACCCCCCCACCCGCCTCGATAGATGACTCATTGGTTGCCCTCCATCCAAGCTAGAGCCTTCTTCCCCCTCTTGGGCTTCGTTTTTCGGGGACTATCCCTATCATTCCTTATCCTTCAAAAGATTGGGATTAACCCTCTTTTCCCCCAAAAAACAGTCTGTCTCCTTTTCCCCAGAATGATTCCTAATTTTTTCGGGCATAGATGAGCTTGTACATGGCCGGGACGACAACAAGCGTCAAGACTGTGGCGAAGGACAGCCCGAAGATGATGGTCATGACCAGAGGATTCCAGAAAGCGGCGCTGTCTCCGCCGAAGTAGAACTGCGGGTTCAACTCGCTGAACAGGGTCATGAAATTGATGTTTATTCCGATGGCGAGAGGCAGAAGACCCAGGATCGTGGAAAGCGCTGTTAAGATGACAGGAGTCAAACGCGTCGCCCCGGCACGGACAATGGCCTCCGATTTATCCATGCCGCTGTCGATCAACTTATCCGTGTAATCGATGATGATGATCCCGTTCTTGACCACAATTCCGGCAACAGCAATGACTCCCATTCCTGTCATAATGACCGAGATATCCAGGCCAAAAATGGCAAAGCCGAGAAAGACTCCTGTCAAGCTGAATACGATCTGAAGAATGATGATCAGCGGCTTGGACAGTGAATTGAACTGAGCCACGAGGATGACCAGGATGAGAGCCGTGGCGATGAAAAGGGCTTTGATTATGAAATTACCGACTTCTGCCTGCATATCTTGTTCACCGGTGAATTTGACCGTGTAGCCCTGTTTCAATTCGAACCTGGGAAGCTGTCTGCTGATCTGGCGGATAATCTCGTTCGCGTTGTACCCGAAGAGCACGTTGGACGAGAGAGTGATGACCCGCTGGTTGTCCAGCCTGGTGATGCCGCCGTAGCTCGTCTGATTCGTCACCCGGGCAAAGGAAGATATCGGGATTCTTTTCGGCCCTCCGTTCCCGCCGGGAACCATGATCGTCTGGCTGAGCAGGACATCTAGGTCGTGCCGGTATTTCTCGTCCAACCGGACCATAACCGGATACTCCTCTTCTCCCTCCTTGAACTCGGAGACTTCTGTCCCGTAGATGGCGGTGCGCAGGAGCATCCCCACCTGAGCGGTAGTGACACCCAGCCTGTTTGCCTTGTCTCTGTCAATATTGAGGATGAGCTCCGGCTTGCTGACCTCCATGCTGGACTTCAGCTCTTCAATACCGCGGATGTTCAGTGAGTCGATGAATTCTTCCAGCCTATAGGATGTGCTGACCAGTTCCTCGATATCATCTCCGGAGATTTCTATGTTGATGGGCATCCCGGTGGGAGGTCCCATCATTTCCTGATCAATACGAATTTTAGCTCCCACTATTCCAGTCAATTCTTCACGCAGCTTGCTCAGGTACTCCCGGGTAGATACTCCGGTCCTGTATTTGTATTCCACAAAGGAGATAGCCACCCTGGCCAGCTTATCCTGCGTGAATCGTTCAAATATCCCGCTTCCCGCATTCGCGGCCACGTTGGAGACCACGGATTCCACATCGGGATTGTCACGGCCGATAACCTTGAAGACCTTGTCCTCGACCTGTTTACAGATATCATTTGTCACATCGATATGCGTGCCTTCGGGCATGGTGATAAAAACGTACAGGTTGTTCGGGTCTCCGCTAGGGAAAAAGACGACCTTCGGCAATCGAAGTCCTAGAAGTATGAAAGAAAAGAGGAGAAGGACGATAATCCCCACGATAACGCCGTACGGGCGCTTTCCCTTGAGAAGGAAAGTCAGAGTTTTTCGGTAAGCGTTCATCATTCTGGGAAGGACATGTTTCTGGAATTGGACGATCGGGAAGTGCAGCACAAACCTGAACAGAAGATAGATAAAAATCCCGAACACCAGGAGATTGGCTGGAAGCATCTTGCCTGCGGCATAAAAGATCACCGCCAGAATAACAACCGCTGAGAGTATGAGGGCGTTTTTCAAGCTGGGTTTCCACCTGATTTTCCGCGCTCTGTGCTTGGGAGCTCTTTTCATGAACGAGACCGCAAAAACAGGATTGATCATGTAGGCGACCAGCATGGAAGCCGTCAGGGTGATGATGACGGTGATGGGCAGAAAGGACATGAATTTTCCAGAGATACCCGGCATAAAAATGAGGGGAAAGAAAGGAGCCATGGTCGTCAGCGTGCCCGTGAAGACAGCCACAGACACTTCTCCGACTCCTTGTCTGGTGGCATCAGTGATAGAGAGATCAGGTCTAGTGGTGAAATGGCGATAAACATTTTCCACGACAACGATCGAGTTGTCTACCACGATTCCCAAAACAAGGATGAATGACATGAGAACGACCATGTTCATGGTGAAGCCGACTACAGGAATAAAAATGAAGGCAATGACGATGGACATAGGGATGGCGATGCCCACAAACAGAGCGTTTGTCTCGCCCATAAAGAACATGAGGACGAAGACCACGACGATGAATCCGAGGATGACCGTATTGAACAGGTCATTCACACTGTTTTTCGTCTGTGTGCTGCTGTCCCCGGTCATGGTGATGATCAGGTTCTCGGGGGCGGTCTTCCGGTACTCTTCAACGATAGTCTTGATCTTGTCGACGGCATAGATCAGGTTTCTTCCGCTCTTCTTGATCACATTGATGGTCACCACATCCTGGGAATTCAAACGTGAATAGCTCTCTCTGTCAGCGTACCCGTCCACGACTTCGGCAATCTCTTTTATGTAAATTCCCTTTTTTAGCTGGATATTCCTGATTTGGTCGATGTTCGTGAATTCGCCGACCACACGCAGGTTTCTCCGGATTCCATCTGTGTCGACCTGGCCCCCGGAAATGGTGAGGTTCTCAGAGGCAATGGCATTCTGGATAGCATAGAAGGAAAGATCTGCGGCCTGCATCTTATAAAGATCGACGTTGATCTGAATTTCCCGATCCAGGGCCCCGGCGATGTCAGCCCGAGTGATTTCCTCCAGGCTTTCGATCTCGTCCTGAAGGTCCTCGGCAATATCCTTCAGCCTGACCAAACCGAGATCACCGGAAAGATTGATGTACAGGATCGGGATTTCGGAAAGATCGATCCGGGTGACCTCAGGTTCGCTGAAAAGATCAGGAGGCAGCTCTGTCCGGGCGTCATCGACAGCCTGCCTGACGTCAAGATAGGCCTGCATCTCATCCGCACTCAGCTCGAATTCAATGAAAATGGAGGAGAAGTCCTGGATAGAGTTGCTGCTTATCTGCTTGACACCATCGATTCCCTTAAGCTGCTTCTCAATGGGCCGGGTGATCAGGTTTTCCATGTCAGCCGGCGAGGTTCCGGGATGAATAGTGCTGACCATGAAATAAGGGAAAACGATTTCCGGAAACTTCTCCTTGGGAGTCGCATCATACTGCATAAACCCGAATATCAGCAGAGCGATCGTGAATATATACAGGGCAGTCCTGTTCGCAACTGACAGGTTAGTGAGTTTGAATTCTTTATGCTTCATTTTTTGTCCACTCTATTATTTAAGGTCAGGCATCGTCACCAGAGGATCACCTTTGATCTGTGACTACCGCCAGGCTTTGGCCATCGGCCAGGTTCTGATAGCCGAAGGTGACCACATGCTCGCCTTCCCGAAGCCCGGAGAGGATCTCGACCCGATCGTCGTGGCTTTCACCCGTTTTGACCGATCTTCGCCGCGCAATCCAGTCCTTGCTTTGCTGCTCGGCCACAAAGATAAACTGCTCTTGTCCTGTCTCCTGGACGATGTTCAACGGAACCACCAAGGCCTCTCGGTTGGTATAGTCATTTATCGTCAGGACTGCCAGCATATTGGGCTTGATTCCCGCTTCGGATTTGGGAATATTGGTTTCAACCTGGAAAGTGCGGTTATCGGGATCGATAACCTGAGAAACAGCATCGACGCGAAGGTCGAATTCTTTTTCTATGACGGGGATGCTCACATGCACAGGATCACCTTTATTGATCCGGGTAATGTAGACTTCCGAGAGGTCGACTATTATTTTGAGGTTGGAAAGCTGAACCACTCGAATAGCTCCCATTCCGGCGGCCGCCATTTCACCTTCCTTGATGAGAATTTCATCGATCGTCCCCGACAAGGGCGCAAAAATCTTCGTCATCTTGTATTGTTCTTCTAAAGTCGCCAATCTTTTTTCCAGGCCTTCCTTGTTGTTCTTGGCCTGGAGGAATTCGATCTCACTGCCGATGTTCTTGTCCCACAGCCTCTGCTGTCTTTCGAAAATCGTCTTGGCCAGCTTTAATCCGTTCTCCACCTCAGCAATGCTGCTTTCCAAAATGGACCCATCCAGCTCTGCCAGAAGCTGCCCTCTGGAAACTTTGCTGCCGATACTGACATGGACCTGTTTCACGATTCCGGAAGACTGCGGCGCGACCAGGACATTGTTGTCCGATTCGACTATGCCCTGCGCCTGGATGAAATGCTGAAAGAGTTCCTTTCCCACCGATGAGATCTGGACATTCATCGTCTTCCCGGATTTTTGCGTTGGTTCGGCTTTCTGAGCGATCTCCTGCTTCAATTTCTCGATCTTTTCCGTCAATTCTTCTCTCTGTCTTTCCAATCTTGCCAGCTGCGCCTCTTCACTCCGGGGACCGCAGGCAGCAAAAATCAATCCCATTGCCAATAGAGCCAGGTATTTGGCGTTTTTCATGGTCTTTCATCCTTTGCTTGAAGAGTCTGATAATTATTGTTAAGCCTGTCCAGTCTATTCTTTGCTGTCAGGAGTCCGGACATGGCTTGAATGTGTTCCGACTGGGCCGCCAGATATTTGTCATGAGCCTGGGTTAAATCCAGGCTGGAGGCGACTCCTTCGTTGTATTTGATCAAAGTCGCATCGTATACTCTTTTGGCCAATCTTGTGTTCTCTTTTGTGTTTAAATAATTTTCGTAGGCAGAATAAAGGGCCGACCTGGCACTGGCCGCTTCTACAGTCAAACCCTGAGATACCTGAGTTTTCGCAATCCGTGCCTGTTCCAGCGCGATAGATGCCTGAGCGACTTTAGCCCTTTGTGCACCGCTTCTGAATAGTGGAATATTGATATTGAAGCCCAGAACCTGAGTGCGGAACCAACGTTCTTGGAAGTTTAAAAATGTGAACGCATCCCGGAATGCATTCCACTGGAATGAGTAAAAAGCTGATATCGTAGGAAAATACTGGGCTTTTTCGTTCTTCAAAGCCATTTCTGAAAGCTTCTCCTGTGTCTCCAGCAGCTTGTAGTCAATATTCTGGCGGAGGTCAAACTCGGTATTCACTGCATTCGAGACATCTATCTGTTGAAGCATGTCTTCCAGCCGGTCGGTAAGGATGATCTGTTCGCTCAAATCCAATCCTATTTGAAACTTCAAGAGCTTGTAGGCCACCTCTTTCTGTCTGACCACAGTCTGAAGACTGTTCTTTAAGGTTGTCACGGATATCTGAACAAGATCGGCGTCCGTTTCAGCGACAAACCCTTCCTTGTATCTTTCTCGTATCTCATAATGAGTCTTTTCCAGATTAGCGATGTTTGAAGACAAAATCTTTTCCGTCTCTTCAGCCACAAGGATCATGCAGTAGGTGTTGGTGACCGTCTCCAGAATATCCAATCGTGTCCGTTCATAATTTTGATCCGCCAGCTGACGGAAGATTCTCGACGTCCTGAGGCCAACGAGATAGCTTCCGTTGAATACAAGCTGGTCAAGGGTGAAATTCACATTGGCATTGTGTTGAGTACCAAACTGGACAGGGATCTTTTCGTCATAATTCCCCCCGATGAAATCCGGGATCAAAACGGTCGCCAGCTCGAGGTTGTTCAAATAGCTCATATTGGAGTACACTTGGGGAAATCCTGTTAACACGGTTTCCCGCACTTTTTTTTGAGCAGCCTGGATATCCAGCTCAGATCTTTTGATGTCATAGCTGTAAAGGACAGCATACTCCTGGGCAGATTGCAGGCTGAGTTCTCGCACTCCGGTACTCTGGCCGCTGATAAGCGTGGAGAAGAACCCAGTGCTCATAAACCAGAGGATCATGACTATCAAATGATTCCATCTTTTCCGGTTAAAACTTGATGTTGTTCTCTTTGTCATCATCATATCCTTTTGTTTTTCCGAAGAATTGCCAGGAAACCGATTCTTCCGCTGGGAAGCTGTAATCCTTTCAACCTTAGACTCAACTTTCAATCAGTATTTTATTTTATGGATTAAACTCGATAAACGGATGGCAGCAGAGGAGAAAAACTCAGCGACCTAAATACATAAAATGGTGAAACTAAACGCTTATATATTTATGAATGTCAGAGCTATTCTCTGTCTGTCCAACTATGCTTTCCACGATGAAGTTCTTCACAAGAGCGGTGGGTTGCTGCTCAATCTGAACCAAGAAAACAGACTAATTAATATACCATTTTTCACCTCAAAAGCAAAGTCTGAATTGAGCGAAAGGATCTCCCATCCCTGCCTCTCTCCGAAATGAGCCCATCCTCCGCTAAGTCAAGCGGCTGTGAATCATTCCCACTTTCGAAGAGGGCATACTGATGAAAAGAAAGATTCCCAGAAAAGCAGTCTGTCCTGGTTTTACTTTTTTATTTTACCCGGCCGGCTGCGGATGAAGCGGATGTGAACTCTGTCTTGTCCTTCTTCTTCCAGACGGACGGTCTCGAACTTGACCTGAGCCAGATATTGGGTGTGAGCTCTCAGGTAGGTGAGTCCTTGCTCACAGAGGAAACTCAGCCATTCACCCTGAGCTGTCTCGTCCATGAGCTCAGGTGTCTGTTCTACAAAGGTGACCTGCCGCCTCGGGGACAGCCGGCTTTCGCTGGAGGAGCGTCTTTTGGCGTAGATGTTCACACCGTCATGCAGCTCCATATAATCCAGGTGAGGCTGCCAGCGCGAAGCCCAGCGGTAATAACGGTCATAGAATTTTTTGTTGGATGAGCTGAGGCGTTCATTCGCTTGGATCTCCTCTGTGATGAATTTCATCAGTTCTTCCCCGGCTTCTTTCCATTTCTGGTAGAGAGGAAGGGTGAGGCTGCTGTAGTAGGCGAACCAGCCGCGGGGGATCCAGTAATCCCGGAAAAGGTAGGGCGAGTAATTGGAGAACTGCTGGACCCACTCATGGGAGGGATAGCCGTGAAGGTTGAGGTAGATGTCAGGAAGCCACCTGTCGTAGAGATATCCCCTGACCTTTGCTTCGGGGAGGAGTGGCTTGGCGGCATTGACCTGATAGCCGATTTCCATACCCAGAGAGCTGTACCGGCCGGCATGAAGGCTGTGGAAGGGCGTCAGTTTTTGAAGCTCGAAGGCCAGCTCTGTTCCATCCGGGTTTTCCATAGGATGGATCACAATATTCATCTTCCTCAAGTACTTCTGAAAGGATTCATCCTTGGCCACAAGCTCGGCAAATTTCAAGACATAATTGGTCGAAGAGACTTCGTTGGCGTGCTGGCGGGCGCTCAGGTAAAGAGTCGGCTTAAGAGAGATGAGGCGAGGCAGCGAGGTGTATTTTTCCGAAGGGCTGAACATCTCGATGACCGGGATTTGCCTGTTTTCGTAGGAATGGCCAGCGATATACGAAGAGATGGTTTTGAAGCGGCTGAGGCGGTCGACGATGTCCAGGCACATCTGGTGGGAAATGATCTTATCAGTGGGGACGATTGTTTTCTTCTCGGCGGCATCCGGTTGAGGTCCTTTGCTTTCCCGGGTTCCGGGTGAGACCGGAAGAGCTTCTTCTTTTTCCAGGTCTTTGAACTTGATCCTGAGAGTGATCGTTTTCAGCTTGGGATACTGAAAGGGCTGGACAGTTCCTTTTTCCACCAGCTCTCTGTAAGATTCAAGGAGGTCGATGAGGGTCAGGTATTCGGCTTCTTTTTCAAACTTGATGTCTACGAAAAGGTCTTCGACCAGCTTTTCTTGACCATTATAGATGAGCAGGGGGACTCGAAGGGAGTTGGCTTTGATGGAAGGAAAAGGGATCTTCTTGCTGTATTCCTCTTTCCCCTTTTCTTTCCATTTGACCAAGACTTGAGGAGCTCGGGCCTGCCAATCCTCAAATATGATTTTCACCTTTCCCTGTCCTCCTTCATGGGAAGGATGAGTGAGAGGCAGGATGTTTCCCGGTGCCGAGTAGCGGGAGGTATCTTCAGGGGCTTCCTTTTCTTCTATTTCCACCTCGGTGATGCCCCGGAGGAAGTCGAGGGTGTCGAAATAAAGCTCATCATGCATGGCCTCTAAGCTGCTTATGATTTCTTCATCTGTCCCCAGCCTGTAATCCGGCTCGCTGAACCACATCTCCACCTGGAGCTTTTTGAAATAGGGCTGTTTGGAGAAGGCGGGTTCGTTGCCTGTTTTCTTCATCACAAAGGAATTGACATCAGGCAGGATCTCTTCCTGATAATAATCCCAGAATCTTTCGAGGTCGGTCTTCAACGGCCGGTCAAAAAGCGCCTTACTCCCCTGTTCGATTTTTAACCAGCCTGTGGTTAGTTTCACATTTCCCCATTCAGGGAGAACTTTCAGAAAAGAAGTTTCCCGTATTCGCGGCGAGAATGTCTCACGGAGGACGATTTCGTCTTTTTCGTCATAGGCAAGGACTTCATACACCGGCTCATTATCCTTGCTGAGCTCGAACTCGATTCTCTCCAGAGGAATGCCTGTTTCTTTGGAGATGACCTCATCGACAGGATAGAGTTCCTGGAGCCATCTGAAGGGTTCTGAGTAGAATCTCTTGGGGGTTTTCAGGTCGTCTTTTTCCCCTGCGAATTTGATAACCAGGCGGCTTGCTTTCTTTTCTCGGAGTGAGGGGATAACCTCTTCCGTGAGCCAGAAAAAGCCCTGTTTGTAGGCGGAAAGGACCTTGACCTCGAATTCAGGAATGCGCCTTTCTCGAAGCAGACTCTCGATACGAGACTTCAAATCTTTCCTGACCTCTGGTGATTCGCTCACTCCCAGGTTTATACTCACCAGCCCCGGTGTGCCGTTGATTTTAGCCATGTTTTCCTGGATGATGCTCAGGCCCTCATCCGCCTCCCAGGTAAACTCCTTCTCCTTTTGAAAGATCGTTTTTCCCTCATTGAGCGGGATGCTTTTGATCTCCATTTTTTCCGAACGAAGAATCGCCTCGAAGAGCTCTCTCACGGTCTCTTCGAACCTCTGGTTTTTCTCAGGGAGATAGAGCTCAACACTGAGCGATTCGAGTTCTTTTCCCCTTATATCTTCGGCTGTCTTTGTCAGCTTCTGCTGGAAAAAAGCTTCGGCACTTCCCCTTTCTCCTTTGAGGAATCTCTCCAGGTCAAGGGGGACATCGCTGATTCGAGGCGTGCCTTGTTTGTATTCGTCAAAAAAGGGAAACGTCTGACTCAGGTAGGAGAGAAGGCTTTCCACCCCGGACGCATCAGCTCCGGCGAGGGCCAGGGCGTTCGATTTGTTAAAGGCTTCAGGCACGACTTGAGCCATCCCCCAACCCTTTTCCAGGTCAGGTATCTTGAGTTTGCCTTTTTTGATCAGCTCTTGATTCAGGCTGTTGTCTCTGCCGATGAGGACGGGCGCCACCAGTGACTTGGGATTCTCGATCTCTTTGTCCAGCGATATGACCGGAAAGGAGGCTCCGGCTGTGCCCAGGACCAGTCTTGATGCCAATGGGGATACTCCGAAGAAGCTTGAATTCCGAGGGATGACAAGGGTCGTATTCAGGCTGTCCGGGATGCGGTCGTTATCGCTGTCCGAATAAAAACCCTGGGTAGAGAATATCTCCAGTAGGTCGAAATTCTTTCCGGAAATCCGAGCTCTGACCGGAGGTTTGTAAGAAGGAGTCAAAATCCTCTTGGGGAAACCCAGGCGCTGGAGTTCGACTTGGGATTTTTCGCCGGCCCGGAAGAGCTCAAAGGTTATCCGGGCGCAGCCTGGGTAATTGAGGACATCCGTTTTCAGGCCTCTCATCTGCTGAAGGCGAAGGGATTCCAGCGCCTGAAGGGCCCTCTCTTTCTGTTTTTCATCGGAGAAATGAATGTTGACGGTCAGGTTTTGAATCTCTCCAGAGTTGAACTTCAATCTTCTCAGAGCTTGTTGGAGAAGCTCGGTGGAGGGAAATTCGTAGAGAGCAGCTTGGATCGTGATGTGGTCAGGCATTATTCCCTGATCTTCCAGAAAGCCGGCGAGGTCTTTTTCCAGTGAGAAATAAGTGGCCCCCAGCTCCCGGCCCCAGATATCCCAGAGATAGGGCCAGCGGAGAAAAAATGCGCGTCCGGTCTTAAGGAGCGCTTCCTCAGAGCCGGCAGCCAGAATGACCAGTGGTTTGTTTTTATAAGAGATGAGGGAGACAAGCCCCTGGTCGGGTTGGAGCCGGGGAAAGGGGAGTTTGCCTTGCTTCTCTAATTTTTTGAGCCACTCCAGATTGGTTCCGATAAGGATCGGGTTTTCCAGGCTGAGGATGGATCCGGCTTCCGATTCTTTTTTTATCAGCGAGAAATCAACGACAAGGCTTTCCAGGTTCGCCCTGGCGGCAATATCCCCGGCCACAGCAAGTTCGGATGCATTCGGCCTGTCCGGGATGACGATGTTGAGCGTGACTTTATCTCCGAAATTGTCTCCGTCCCTGTCTGTAATTCCCTTGCCGAGGCTGAAAACCTGAGAAAGGCTGGTCAGCCCGGCTGTTCCGGTATGAGTGATAAAGAGAATGAGGATCAACAGAAAAAGGCTTCTTTTTCTCATTTTATCTCCTTATTACTGGTTTATTCTGAGTTTTCCTTTCAATTTTGATAATTCTCTGGGGACATGTCAACAGCTAAAAAGAAGAGAGAAAATTGTTTTTTCGAGGGTTATTCTTTTTTGGCCATCCTTAGCGGTTGGGATGGCAGAAGCATCGAATAGAATATAAATTCAAGATACTTGTTCCTTTTCCTTCAGAAGGACTAAAACAATAATTTTATTATATTGATAAGATCATTCATTTTGAATTTATAAAATTAGTAAATTCCTGAGCCAGGAAAAATAATTTATTGAATGAATTGTGCTAATTATATCAGAGAAAGTTGAAAATGGCGTGAAAAAATTAAATTCGCGCCATTGTGGTGCACACCATCAACGAACGAAACGATCAAAGAATTCGATAATGCGGTTCAGACGGTCCATGCGGCGCTTGGGATGGCCTGAACGGGAAAGCTCATGGCCTTCCTGAGGATAGCGCACATATTCCACTGGTTTCTTGAGGATCTTTAGGCTCCTGTAGAGCATCTCCGATTGGATCACGCCTGCGCGCAGGTCCCGGTCAGCATGGATGATGAGCAGAGGGGTTTGGATATTCTCCACATGCGTCAAAGGAGAGTTGGCGTCCAGATGCTTGCGCACCTCTTCCTCCCAAGGGTACCCTCC
>JGI2172J19969_10000048_pt1 | contig 40517 bp, 40 predicted proteins | sample DeeMarSWOR230_32_FD_19969 | JGI IMG/M metagenome (IMG submission 19969)
CTATTCTTGCTTATGATGATAACAATTGCCTCGATCTTTGCATGCGCTTTTACCAGTGCTAGATACCTATATGGCAGCCCCGGAGAAAATCTTACACAAGTCAATGGTTTTCAAACATATATTGAATCCTCGAATCATCAGGGTGACATTTCCATCACTAGAGACAGCGTCAAGCTAGAGGCAAGGAACAACACCTTTCCAAAAGCATTCGTATATGCTGCAGCTGAGGATTTTGTATGGAAGTTCTCAGCGCATCCCTTGACTGCATCGGGATCCTGTTATCCGATTTTCTTTTCAATAGAATGGGCACAAACGAGTATTTCGGTGTGGGCTGAAATAGAAAAGGGTTGGTATTACAGTTCCAACATCAACAGAAGTTTAGAACTCGACACTAGACTGATCGGAGGCTTCACCGCCTTGGGATCGAAGTATGACATTGAAATCAAATGGGACGAGCAAGTTGGGCAAACTATAGCTACCGTTTCGCTCAGAAACGCAACGTGGGTCAGGAAATTGATCTTTCGGATATCGCAGATTGGAATCGCCCCCAGTCTTACCCTTCAAGCTTGGGCAGATTATGATGCACATGTTTCGGTCCATTACGGACAAAGCGTTTTCTTGAGCTCCAATTCAAGATTTATGAAAGAATCGTACACTGCAACCGTAGCTTCGGTACTCACAAGCATTGTTTTTATGACAATAACGATTTCAGTACTCCTTTTTAGATCGCGCGCTTTTTCTTCTTTCCTGGAGTTGTCTTCTGGCGAGAGACTCCCAAAACTGGGCAGCACATTTAAGCGTATGAATCGCATACTTGAGCGCATATACATCTTCCTGTCATCTTATGCCAAGGAAAACATGGCCTTCATCTACTTGTTTTCTTTTTTTGCCATTTTGAGGATCGTCTTAGCCATATCTTTGCCTGCTCATTGGTTCGATATGTATGCGTTCAAGGCCTGGTATCAGATAATTAACGACAAAGGACTATTGAACATCTATACTGAAACTGTCGTCTTACCTCCAATTCTCGGCATTCGGCCTGTCTACCCTTACCCACCGATAATAGCATACGCTTTTTTTTCAGTGTCGCGAGTTTTTCCGGTGGGCGATCGAACTATTGAGGCTGTGCCGTTCTTGCTCAAACTGCCTCCAATTCTAGCTGAATTGGCATTGGGGTGGGTAGCTTTTACCGCTGTTAAGCGGTGGAGGGGATATAGGGCAGGGCTTGCAGCAGCCACTTTGTCGATGTTGAATGTCGTAAATTCTAGCATTTGGGGTCAGTACGAATCTGTTATGGCCCTGTTTATGGTATTAGCTGTGTGGCTCATTTTAACGAAAAATATAGAGTCAGGCTGGCTATTGGCAGCTTTGGCGACAGCTACAAAGTCGACAGCGCTCCCTTTGATCCCAGGTTTGCTCATTGCAAGCTTGAAAAGAGGCGGATTATTACGCAGCTTACTCGGCGTGGGGACATTTTGTTTAACCACCGTCGCTGTTTGGGCTCCATTCTTGTTAAGTGGATATTCGTTGAATTTTGCCCTGTGGCAATTTGGTTTTGGCCTCTTTTCTAGCCATGGAGCTTTTACCCCTGCTTCTTCGGAGATAACCAAGACAACAGTTCTCGCGCTAAATGTCTGGCCAATCATCAATTTGCTGATAGATAGAGTTTCTCCCGGAACTAGTGTCTTGGCAACTGTGCCAGACAATAAACCCAACCAGTTTCTTTTTCTCAGTTACTACCAGCTTGGCTTTTTGCTGTTTGCGGCTTTCTATGCAGCTATCCTCTACAAAATCAGTAGGGATGCAAGTGATCAAGGACTGATGGAGATGTTCAGTTTACTAATGTTTGTTTTTTATATGTTTCCCACAAGGATGCACGAACGTTACCTTTATCCTGCCTTATCCTTTCTTCCTTTGGCCTACGGAAAGGCGAAATCTGTGAAGGTCTTTTACATACTCCTTCTAACGACTTTCTCGATAAGCCTTTTCTGTGGCCTTTCCGCCCAATGGACTCCTCCAGACGTTGTCAACGTCTTTGGCCAATGGCCTTATGTGGGCGACTTCGGCATTCTGAGTCTAACGCTTGTGAATATCTCCGTTCTTGCTTTGATGCTCCGTCAACTCATCAGGGGGCAAGGGTGAAGGAAGCTTTGACCATCTTAGCCCTGTTTAGCGTTTCTGAAGCGAGGAGCTGGGTTCTGCTAGAATTTGAGGAGTGAAAGAAAATGCCGAAGAGAAAGCTTGTTCTAGTTTCGACTTCGCCGTTTCCTCATAGCGACAATATTACTGACGGCCCTGGCTACAGGGCATGGAATCTCTTTCAAAGACTGGCAAAGAAACATGAAGTCGTTATTTTGAGTCTCTATGAAAGCTACCACAAAGACACGAGAAAAGGTTGCATAGTGTCAGAAGATGATTTTCTAATCAAATGCATATCGCACAAACCCAGAATAGTCGCACAAACGATAGTTGAAGAAAAGCCAGACATTCTATACATACCTTGGTCAGCGACACCTTTCATAGCTCGATTGAACCAAAAGATCCCGACGATTGTTGACTATGTAGGTGCGACCTTGCTGGAGCAATTCGTATCTTTCGGCATTATCCCGGCTGACTTCCTTCGATTGAAGATGAAATCTTTCTGGATTGGAGATTTCTTCATGACGGCTGCCTCTCGAGAAAGATACTACTTAATCGGGCTACTTGTTGGTTCGAGAAGACTCTGCACGTACAATCGAAAGCTTTCTCCCTCCTTAATCCATCTGGTTCCTATGATACCACCTTCAGTTCCTCCAGTGCTACGGAAAGAAGTCATAGAAAAGAATGCTAATGAATTAGTGATTCTGATTGCTGGAGCTTTCTTGCCATGGTATGACTACTCAACTTTGTTCGAGGCTCTAAATACTCTGGTTAAAGACGGGAAGGAGAGTTTCAGATGCGTCTTCTTTGGTGGCAATCCTCGGAATCCGCGTTTCGAGAAACTTGTCGTAAAGATGGGCCAAAATTGGCACTTGGAGAAAAACCTAATTTTTACAGGGATCATTCCTTTCAAGGAACGGGGCAACTACTATCTTCAATCCGACGTTTCCGTCAACATCCCTCTCAACACTGTAGAGAATGAACTGAGCGTAAGAACAAGAGTCCTGGATTATATCTGGGCACGGCTCCCAATGATAACACCCACGGCGGATGAACATTCCAAAATGGTCATAGATAACGGAGGAGGTTTCGAATATTCCGCAAACGACCCCCAAAGCCTTTCGGCGGTTTTGCGCAGTCTGTTGGACAGAGACGGATTCCGAAAAATAGCGAATGCAAGAAAAAACATGGAAGAAATCTATAGGAAGAGTCTAGATATTGGGAATGCACTGGAACCTTTAGAGGCGTTCATAAATGAACCATACGTAGATCCTGCAAGATCATCTCCGCGACAATTCCTACCTGAGCTTCTATTTTGGGGAAGGGATGTCTTGCGTTGGCTAAAACGCAGTGTTATTTAGCACCGCTGCCACGCAATCATCAGAAGGCACGGGCCTAGCAAGCGGCTGTTTCTGGTAGGGTGAAGAGTCTGTTGGGGAATCTAACCTTCGTCTTAAAGATATAAGAAATGAAGCATAGGAATTCAGTTTTCGTGAGTTTTGATTTGCCTTTTTTTCGGCTCTCGAATGTTATTGGCACCTCTTTTATTCGGAATCTATTCATCCACGCTTGTTTCACTGTTTCTATTTGAATCTCGTATGTTTGGCTGTGTAGATATCCAATGACATTCTTTACGTAATTCTTCGAATAACATCGAAAACCACTTGTACAATCATGTATTCTCATTCCAACCATTGTAGACGCTGCGAAGTTCGCTAGCTGACTAATCAACCGACGCAGAATATGCCATCCAATGATCTTACTGCCATCAATATATCTGCTTCCGATGACCAGATCGCTTCCTTCTTGAGCGGTCTTGAGCAACCGCGGTATTGCTTGAGGATCATGAGAATAGTCTGCGTCCATTGTGACAATATAATCAGGCGCGCTTTCCAAGGATAGAACTAGTCTGAATCCATCTGTTATGGCGGTTCCTAATCCAAGCTTCGTAGGTCTTAGGAGTAATAATATGTCATATTCCTCTTGTAGTCTTTTCACAATCCTTGCAGTCCCATCATGGCTTGAATCGTCGATCACTACAACCAAAGAATCTGCTATCAGCTCTTTTATTTCTCTGATAAGCCTCTCAATGTTGTCTGCTTCGCAATACGTTGGCAGTAAGACGGCAACAGAAGGTTTCGTGTTAGCCATCTTACCCTTCGGATATGGAGTGCGTGAACCCCCTTCTGGCATGCCAGGAGGGAGCAATATTTGGCTCAACGATTTCACCATGGCTTTTCAGGAATGCGATTTCTAACTAGATGCTTCAATGGTTAGCTTTGATATGTGAAGTTTGTTTATAATAATTGTGCATGCAAAAAAGCGTCGACTAAACGTAGGCTCCTGCGCCTGCATTTGCATTAACGCAGCATTTAGTTTATTCTACTTCTATTCGAGGCGCCAAGTAGTATGTGAGCTTGCCTTCTTTTGGCTGTTGAAAATCAATGTGTATGGGCATGTCGTTCGCGAACTCTAGGGTAGCTATTTCGCTGGTGGCCGAGGCTGCTTTGACTATTTCGGCGAGATAGCTGAGGCTGAAGGTTGCTTTGGCTGGTTCTTGTGTCTGCAGATCGAGAAGTGCATCACTTCCCTTTCGAAGTTCAATAGTCGCGCCCATGAGGTCTCCTGTGGCTTGGAGAACAATTTTCTCGGTGTCTGCTTCTATTCGTACATGGTCGCTTACAAGCTGGGCGTCTTCGATTGCCTGGCGCAGTCCTTCAGCTGTGACTTTGGCTTGCACTTTGAAGGTAATCTTTGGGGTAGGCACTTCTTCTTCTTGAGGCTCTAGAGTGGGCATGTTGAAGGTGCGCTTGTAATTGCCTGTGATCGTTATTTGAAGACGAGCGGTTTCGGGGTTCAGTGAAATCTCTATGGATTCGTCTTTGCCCGTTCGGCGGAGGAGTTTGAGAAGTTCGCTTATGTTAACACATATCTTTTGAGGTTGGTCGCATTGGTATTCATCAAAGATGCTTTTCGGCCAGTTGAAGTCTACCATAGCGACCCGCGATGGATCCATAGCACGGAGTACCATTTTCTCGGCATCGAGGTTGAAGGTGGCTTCATCTACGAGAATGGCTATTGCCGAAAACATGTCTCGTAGAAGTTTTCCATCCGCCATCCTGATCTTGAACAAAGTCAATGATCTCCTAGTGCATAGGTATCAATAAGCAGGAAAATAAAAGCGTACCGCTCTGGAGCGGCAATCCTGTACACATAGTGCATGTGCGCGGAAGCTTTGTAAGCGCGAACTAGACTAAGCATAGGCAAACCTGTCTCTGGGATGTGATCGCTAGGTGAGACTAAAGACTTACGTGAGGGAGCGCAGGCGTGAGGTTTTTCTAGTTTCCCTCGTTCTGATTTCGTTTGCGCTACCCTTCTGTATGCTATTTTCTATTAACCCCACTTCGTTCTCTAGGACATGGACGGGCAGGACCTTCTATTTATTCTTCATCTGGCTAATCCTTCTAGAGATAATTCTGGACTGGGACGCGATAATGGGCGGCGAATCAAGTACAAACCTGAGCTTAGAGTCTCCCAAGACAATACTTCTGGCCTGGCTTTCTGCCCTGCCGGCAATGTACGTTTTTGTAGTTAATTTCCTTGGGGGTGAGTATGTGTTGAGGATTATTGGGGAGGGGCTGGGAATTCCCTTTGCCCCGATTCAACCACAGAGTTGGATTTTCGATCAATGGGTGCTTTCATTGGAATACCTGGTCCTGGCAGCTCTTTTTGGTATGGTGATCTGGGTTGCATACCGGAAAGAGGGTTTGAAGATTTTCGCGGTTTCCCTTCTGTTTCTAGGAGCAATCGGGACTACATACATGATAGATGCTCTCTACCCTTTTGGATATTTCACTCCGTTCCAAGCAGTCGTTCCCACGACGGCTTCTCTAGCGGCCGGGGTTTTGGGCTGGCTAGGCTATCAGACAAGCTTTACAGGTTATTACATGGGGGCACCCATACTTGCCGCCTATGACTCTTCAGGAACTCTTCTTATTCAATATGCAGTGGGATGGCCTTGTGCAGGCGTGCAAAGCTTACTGATATACACTTTTGTGGTGTTAATATTCCTCAAGAAGACGGCAGCGCCGCTGTCTCACAAGGCTGCTTATTTCATTTTCGGTGCTTTTGTTACGTACTTAGTTAATATTCTCCGAGTAGTCTCAATTTACCTGACTTACATAAACACTCTAAGCCAAGGGCGGCAAGCAGCGCTAGAAGCCGCCAGAGTGTTCCACGATTTCTATGGAGGGCTGTACAGCATGGCGTGGATCGTAGCTTATCCTCTCATAATAGTTGGTAGTCGGTCGCTTTGGCACAGAATCACTGATAGTCAAACTAGGATTAGGCTGCGTGAGCGCTCGATCCAGCGTGAAAACATGTCCTCGAGTGCACCAGGCAACTAGGTGTACTCTCTAAACGTATAATTGCATTTTGTGCATCGGAAGAATTGTGTCGAGGATTCGTCNCTTCCNCGTGTCTGAACTTGCCAGGCAAAGGCTAGGTTGTGCCCGCACTTGGGGCATTCTATCTTTACAGTGGGCAACGTTCGTAGTTTCTGCTCTTCTTTCCCAATCACGGCAATGGACTCTGGGAAGGGGCTTGTTTCCTTAAGAGTCAAAGGAACGGCAACCTCTTGGCCCGGTTCGATTTTCTTCTTGAAACCACATTTTGGACAAACCCAGACATCGTCGTCTTCTTTCTTCTTCCTCGGAACAAGCCTTTTACCGCACTTCGCACAGAACTCCATGACCGTTCACTGCATCCGTTTCCTTCCCCTCGCAATTGGCTCTTAAAAACCTTTTCCAGTTCAGATACTGATTGTGGCTACCTTTCCAGAGGACCAGTCAGTCCTGAAGCTATTAGGTGGGCCACCCGCAAAGCTTCAGGCACGTTGCTCCTAGTGGCAGTGGACTTCACGACTTGCCTCGCCACGCTGACTTCAACTCCTGTAACCTGCATGAAAATCGCACTCTCCCCTCTCCTGGTGGTAACTCCGACCATCTTGTCCGCATTCTTGATGGCCTCCCACCTCTCTTCAGTAAACGGCAAATTTTTCAATGCATTTCGAATATCATCAAAATCGGGTTTCTCCCTTGTAATTGCGATAACTGGCAACCCTGTCATCTGAAAGAGCTCTGGACAGTTCACAACGTTGAAACCTGCAAAGGTCACTCCGTCCAGCATAATCACCCTCAATTGCCCATAGTGTGGTGAACGTGTTATCATACTGGCGATCTTTTCCGTTGCGTCCAAACCATCAATCTCCACCTGCGTACGCATGACACCATCAAGCCAGTATCCCCCCCTAAAAACAACACCTACGACAACACACTTTCCGCGTGTATGAGGAACAAACACCCCATCATCAACGCCTACAATCCTGATCTCAGGCTTGACAGAACGTAAGCTCCTTGCCAAGAAGAATACACTCCTCCCGCTTTTCATATTAGGAAGAGAAATAAGCGTTTTCATATTACAACACTTCCCACACAGCTGATGAATAGGATGCCAAGAGCCAAGAAAAGCAGAAGATTCCTCTTCACTCCTCCTTTCAAGACCCCACAAGAAATCCTAACGAATCAAGGTCTTGCAGCCCTCGGCGACGCCTACGTTAACCTATTGTACTCGCTCTATCTCTCCTCAAAAAGCGGAAGACCCATTGGAGGTAAAGCAGACAGCGCAATGCTCGCGGCGGCTCTCAAAGGAGTAGGACTGCGAGAACTATTGCCTTCAAGGGTTGATCGGCACAAACAAGCTGACGCTGCCGAGGCCTTAATCGTTTATGTCTGGTTGCGAGGATTGACAACAATCACGGAAAGTGTTGAAGAATTGATAAGAAGTAACGACGCCGTCGAAGCATTTGGCTTTCTCCTTTCTGAAGCAAAGGAGAAACTCAGCTTATGATGCTGGATTCTGATCCAGCCATTCTTTCAGAGCCTTGTCAAGCGCCTTTCTGAAGGCTTCTACGTCCTCCTGAACTTCCTTTACTGCTTTACGAAGCACAGTCTCTGGCTTACTCCGTCCTTTTGTGCGAATGTAGATAACAGGGCTCGAAGTCAGAGGGTGTGCAATGTTGTAGCCTGCCATATCCACTCGTTCGTCAGCAAGCAGAGCCTTTTGGACAACATTACAGAACGTGTGCCCTTCCCCCTCGATTTGCAGCTTCAGCACGTTTCGATCCTCATCGAGGATCTTTATTTTCATACCAACTCACCCTCCTGGGAGCTAGCTTCGTAGTCTGCGGCAATTCGTCGCTTCTCGATCCTTCCACAGCTGGGACAAAACATCCTATAGCGCTTTTGCCCCAAGGCATGACCACATTGGGAGCAGAACGCATGCAAGACTCCAAGGTTTCTGTCGACTGTTGAGAGATGATAGACCCGATTAGTTTCGCTTATTACCCTAGCACGGATGATGTCTCCGGGTTTGCACGCGTCGTGAATCGAGTCAACATAAGACCTGCTTACGTCAGAAATGTAAAGCAACCCTGAGAAGACACCGGTTAACTGCTCATTCCCAATCTTGAATATCCGTACGATCGCAGTCTTGCTCTGTAGACTAGAAACCTGACCGGTAACTATGCTGCCCACTTTAGGCACTCTGGCCCCACGTACGAGTGGATAGATCGAAACGGTTTTGTTTTGCATGTCTAGGAGCGTTCGTCCGCTGACTTTAGCGTGGATTTTCCCACGTTCCACATACGTTCCTTGGCCAGGGGTGAACTCCTCAATCACTCCGAGCGGGTCACCAGGTACAACGAACTGCCCACTTTGCCGTTTCGAATTGGACTTGCTCATACAATTTCGTTTCCTATTTCGCCTTAACTCACGGTGAAGCAATTCCCTTATTGCCTGACGAGTTGAAATGCTCGTTATTTCTAATCCTGTCCGCAATAAACCTTTTGATTAGGGGGAAATCGCTAAATCCACGTTGAAACAATGCAGATGTAAGCAGTGATACAAGTTTGTTGCCTGTTAAGGAGAATAGCCTCGGCGTTGTACGAAGAGAAATGCTTTGTTGGCGACCATACTCCCATTCTTCTTGGCTATGATTTGATCGAGTGAATGCATGGTTCAGGTTTTGGACAATCGTGTCTATCATAAGGAAATTCGGTGGCCGAGGTAGAGTGTTGGACTTTGGCTGAACACTGGGACAATCCGTGGGCAGATTCAGTTCAATCGGCCTGCAATCAGTTGGGTGTGACACTTCCGCTTGGGCGACAAAGCATGCTAAAAAGAAGTACAAAGACCTGGAAGTGATCCGCGCGGGAACGCCTTTTCTACCCTTCAGAAGAGGGGCTTTTGATGTGACTACAACGTTCGAGACTTAGGAGCATTGCGCAGATTTGAATTCAGCATTGAGAGAGACAAACAGAGTCACCAAGCTCAAAGGGTGGGTAGTTATTTCTGTTCCCACAACGGACTTGAACGATACATACGGCGACAAGTCTCATAGTTGGCATATGTCGCTCAAAGAGTGGCTAGACCTGTTTGAGAACTACTTTGAGGTTTTAGCCATAGAGTTTTTATGAAATTTATGAAATTCATCGATGGAAAGACATGCAACACCTTCATTCTTCTAAAGAAGGAGAGCTAGGCATTGCGTGCATGGGCTTCCTTTCTACCACATATAGGTCGACTGTAAATTCATGTTTCCGTTTCCTGTGGAAACCAAACATCCAAGGAATTGTCATTAGCATAGTGTAGACAACTTTGACTTCTCCGCCACAACTTTGAATGAATTTCTCCAAGAAGGGAGAGGGAGGAACCTGTGATAGCTGAGAGGTTTTCTTCTTCGGAGCTCTGGAGAATCTGTTGCTTCTTTGAGTGCTCATGTGGAGCGAGTAAACGCGCTTGCCTATTTCCAGAGCTTTTTCCAGGAATTGCCGGTCGGCTGTTCTTCTTTGCACACCGAAGGGGGGATTCTGCAGGACTGTGTCAAAATCTCCTCGGAGCACATCGATCTTCGATGCTATCCATTGGGTTTTTCCTTTTACTCCTAGTTCCTTGGCGTTTCTCGACGCGATTCTCACTACTGCTCTGTCTATATCCACGCCAACTGCCAGTTCTGCTCCTAAGAGCGCGCTGCCTATCGCAAGAGTTCCTGTTCCGCAGCCAAGATCTGCTACTTCTCTTCCCTCTATATCGTCATATGAGTACGCGGCCGTGTAAAGTAGATCCGCTGCAAGCTTCGGAGTTATTGTATATTGCTCCAACTTGGCCTCGGGGGATGGATGAGGGCCTATTCTTGAGAGAGCGATCTCAAGGTCTAGTTTTCGAACCAGCCTTTTCTGCATAGTTCCTCCCATTGCAGCTTGCCTAAGGCAACGAGGGCTTCGTCTGGCGTAAGCAAAGGTTTGTCTACTTCTTCCCAACGATCCAAAGATAATCTTGGGCATGCCGTGTTTATGAAGGCTTCCATTGTTGGGAATTGCATTAAAGCCTCTGAGGTGATCTCTTTCAATGCCAACAAGGTGGCTTGTTTGCCACTCTGTTCCACCAGCCTCTTCATTTCCAGGGCGCGGTCAAGCCTTTTCTGCCCTGGTTTCAGCCCTATTAATATGCCTACCCTCACGGCCTGCGTGGCTTTATGGATGCTTGCCCAACGCGTTCTAAGCATTCTCGCAGCCTCCTTCTCTACGGTATAAGCCCTTTTCTCATAGGGGTCTGCGACAATCGTAGGCTTCGCTACGGCTAGCGCCAACCCAATGGCGTGGAATTTCCCTCCGCCCACGAAGAGAAAGGCGTCTACATCCTCCGCAACTGCTTTTGCGTTGCTGTAGTCACAGCCATAAACCTGTCCCGCATAGGTCAATCGTCCAGCGTCTCCAATTGCTACCGATTTGCCGGCATCCACAAGCACCTTTCTCGCTTCTTCGAGTTTGTGCACGTGCTGGACTGTCGTCGCTAGTCCTATTCTTGTCCACTTCTCAAGAAGCGGAACGGCTTTTTCCACGGCTCTTGCGACGGAAACCTTTGCCCTCGCCTCGAGGTAAATCGCTGAATGTGCCGTTTGCTTTAGCATCTCATTGTGCCCGTAGTGGACAATTAGGTCTGCTCCCAGCCTTTCTGCTTCAACCAAAGCTAAGTCGCAAGCGCCGTAGCAGGGGTCTCCAGAAACAATCCCTATAGCTCCAGCTCCTTCAACTACGGCAACTAGCTTTGGGCCGTATGGTTTCAGCCCTTCGGGAAGCTGTAGGAGAACTATTCTGGCATTTCTTCGTCTGACCTCGTTTTCCAATCGTCTTTCATCGAGATCAAACGTTGAAGATGACATTTGAGGCGTCTCTGGAAAGAGATACCGAAGTAGATCCTAGCCCTGAGTCCAATCTGGGCTTGGCATACTTTTCCGCTTCAGCTTTTCTCCATCTTGCTCCCGAGCAGTGAGCGCCTGTTCTAGAATGATTTTCTGCTCAACGCTTGCCACTAACCGTCTGGTGCTCACTACGGCATCGTTGTTGACGGATATGCTGTCGATGCCACAACGCACTAGGAATTCGGTGAAATCTGGCAGGTTAGACGGGCCTTCGCCACAGATGGAGACTGTAACTCCATTTCTGTGAGCTACGTTGATTAGATGTGCGATTATTCGCTTGATTGCAGGGTCGCGTTCATCAAAATAGCCCATTTGCCCAAGTCTCTCGGAGTCTCGGTCTATCATTAATATGCCCTGGGTCAGGTCGTTTGAGCCTATGGAAAAACCGTCGCAAAGCTTTGAGAACTCGTCCGCCATTATCGCTATCGAAGGGGTTTCCGCCATGAACCATATTTGGAAGTCTCTAGAGCTTTCTAGCCCTTCCTCTTTCATAATTTGCAGGCACTTCTTGGTTTCCCATAGGGTTCTTATCACCGGAAGCATTACCCATATGTTATTCAGCCTCAATTCATCGCGGCATTTTCGGATGGCTTTGCACTCTAGTCTGAAGGCCTCTTCGTACCATTGACTTATGTAGCGGCTTGCTCCTCGCCATCCTAGCATTGGGTTCGCTTCCTCAATCTCGTATTTCTCGCCGCCTTTTAGGTCTCTGTATTCGTTTGTTTTGAAGTCGCTAAACCTAACGACGACTGGTCTGGGCTGAATCGCCCTAGCAACCTTGGCTATGCCCTCTGCCAGCTTGCTGACGAACTTGTCCCCTTCATGTCTTTCAAGTAGGTAGAGCGGGTGTTCGCCGATGTAACTGGCAAGAATGAACTCGATGCGCATAAGTCCTATGCCATCAAACGGCAAGGCCTTATACTCATCAATTTTCTCAGGAACGCCCAGATTCATAAGTATCTTGGTGGCAGTCACAGGAACAGACTGGGCCGTAGATGCAGTGCTCATGCTTGTTAAAGAGGAAGCAGGTTCCTTCAAGCTTTGACATTATGCCTTTGTAAACCACCCCGTTTCTGGCATCTACAGTGTATTTGCTGCCTGTTACCATTGTTTTAGTTGCGGTTTCCGCCCCTACGATGCATGGAATGCCTAGTTCGCGGCTTACAATCGCTGCGTGGGCAGTGACGCCGCCCTTGTCAGTTACTATAGCGCTTGCCATTTTCATGTAAGGCACGAAATCGGGATTAGTCATGGAGGTGACTAGGATGTCCCCTTTTTCCATCAGCCTTGAGGCTTCTTCAGTTGAAAAAACGACCTTTGCCACACCAAACCCTATATCCCTTCTCCCTGCGGCGAGCCCTCTCGCCACAACTTCCATTTCCGCGGGCTGCAGTGTAGTGGCTGTTTCCACGTCTGCTCTAGCTTCTTTTGTGCTCCAAACGGTCTCCGGTCTGGACTGCACGATCCAAATTTTTTGAGGAAAAGGTAGTTCACTATCTACTGCCCATTCGATGTCTTGAGGCTTGCCGTAATGCTGTTCGATTTGATTCCCCAGCTGGGCTAATCTGCGTATTTCATCATCTGTAATACACGGTTCTCCCTGTCTTTCCAAAGGTATCTCAGAGTGCTCGGTTTTTCCTGTTTTTGGGTTGCGCCTGTACTCAACTGTTTTCTTGGCGATGCTACGTTTTGCGATTCCGAGTGTCTCTTTGTTGACAACGAAGTGGTCTGGAGTCTCTGCGCCTGAGACCACTGCTTCTCCAAGACCCCAAGTGCCTTCAATGACTATTTGGTTTCGGTTCCCAGTCACAGGGTCGATTGTAAATAGGACGCCGGCGGAGCGGGCATTCACCATTTGCTGTACGCCGACGCTAATGAGGACTTGCTCATGCTTGAATCCTTTCGTTGTCCTGTAGAAAATCGCTCTGGGCGTGAACAGGCTAGACCAGCACTTGATAGTTTTTTCGAGAAGCTCGTCGGCCCCTTTCACATTTAGATACGTTTCTTGCTGCCCAGCAAAGGAGGCGTCGGGCAAGTCTTCGGCTGTTGCGCTGGAGCGAACAGCCACAGGGATGTTCTTGACCTTTACCTTCTCACTTAGTTTCTGGTAGGCGTCTTCTATTGCTTCGCGTATTCTTTCGGGCATTTGAGAAGCTTCGATGAGCTTTCTGATCTGCTTAGATGCTTCCTGATATTGTTTGGGGTCGCCGGTGTCGGTAACATTTTCTTGTATTGTCTCGTAGATTCGTTGAGCGATTTTGGTTTCAGTAATGAAATGCTTGTACGCTTGTGCCGTTATTGCGAATCCTGGCGGCACTGGAATCTTTGCCTTGGTCATTTCTCCGAGGTTTGCATTCTTGCCTCCCACTATCGGAACGTCGTCCTTTGATAACTCTTCAAACCAAAGCACGAGTTCTTCTTTTGGCATGTTCGTAGCATTAGTCTCCTGCTTTCTCGATCGCTATGTAGCAGGGCATGGGAAGCTTTGCTCGACCACGTTCTAGGGCTTGTTTGGCTACCTCTACTGAGTCTTCATCCACACCTATGATTATTATGGACTGGTCGGTCTTCACTCTGGCTGCTGTACCTACGGATTTGCCGAAAGCCCGACGCATTCCATCCTGTAATCTGTCGGCATGGGCGCCGAAGATCATCTTGTTTTCTCTGAGGATGGCGTGTGGATAAGGAACGATTCGCAGGAAATAATTTTCACCAAGGTTTGTTGCTAGGTGGCGGTTTGAAGCTATCCTTGCTGCCTCTAGAGCATTATGCCGGACTTGCGCGTTTTCTAGGGAGACGAGTTTGGCCTCCACTGGAAATTCTTTTTTCGTGTCGCCCATCGTGAACTTGGTGATCTTCAAAGGGGGAGGACTTCTAGCATACTCTTTTCTGGTGTAAGGTTGGCCCTTTACTTGCCTGTAATTCTTAGCTTTCACCGCTATTGCCCTTCTGCATAGCCAATTTGGGGATATTTAAAGTGTTTGTTGGTATAGCCGTAATGGCAGTTATGAATCCAGAATATTGATTCTAACGTTGATTTGCTTCGTTAGTCTCGTCTCTTTGACCACTTTTCTGCAAGTTCCTCGTAGTCTGGAAGGAGGCTCTTCAGAATAGGAATGTACATTTGCTTTTCTTCCTTTGTAAGATATTGAAACTGGTAAGGACCTAGATAAGGGGATGGTTCCCCTTCGCGCGTTATAAATTCGACATGCATGAAGGGATCGCCTCGTTTTATGGTTATTGGATTGCGACCATTGCTGAGGTTGACTATTTCCAGTGCTAACCTTCCGACAAAGCCACTATGAACCTTGGCAGCGTTTAGAAAACTCAGCCCCATGCGTCCGTATTTGCTTTTGGCTGTTAGGTGGGCAACTAGGTCGGGTGGCGTGAATATTATCTCATAGCTTATGAGGTTTTGATGCTCCAAATAGTTTAGCGTTGTTTCCTCTTTTACGGTAAGGACATAACCATCTCCATCTAGAAGATGGTAGTCGTAGGGATAGATAATTCGCCATTTCTCAATGAGTTTGACTAGCCTATCTTTGCCTAGGATGCACATTTGGCCGTCCATGCTCCCTTTATGCTCGTAGCAATACTGCTCGCTGTTATGAAAAGATTTTCGGTCAACATTAACGCCCGTGTTGGGTTGGCCGCGTGGGTAGGTCCTGCCAACCCGCTCGAATCGCTTTCACAAGTGTTAGTAAGAGTTAATTTGGCGAAGTGTGATGCTTAGTCCAAGCAGGGGTTCCCAAGCTAGGTCAAAGGGGTGAGGTTCAGGACCTCATGGCGTAGGCCTTCGTGGGTTCAAATCCCACCCCCTGCACTTACTGCATCGTAGGTTTCTGAGAAAGTGAGAAAAGCAACCTCGCAAAGATATATTTTGAGGATAGATGGCAAGGCGTGGACGCCCTCGGAAATATAGATGGTTTTCCTTACATGGTCTAGAGGAGAATTTCTCTTTGGATGCCCAGTATTTGAAGTGGGCGAGCGCGAACAACACTGGTCTTCAAGCTATCGCTGCAACTGGTTGTCCGAATTGCCATGACAGAAATTTCGAGGTCCGGCATGACAAGAAGCACAAACTTGTCCGCTTCCATTGCTTAGAGTGCAGCCATGAAACTTCCTATAGACTTAAGATGCCCAAGCCTGGGAGCTTCGAAATTGTGTCGGTCTTCAAGAATGGAGTTCAAGTCGGGAATAAGATTGTGGACCACTACCATCCTGCAACAAGTCGACAGAGAAGCGACGCGCTTGTCGTGAAATTTTCCCGAAGCGTTGAAGATGGTAGAATCCCTTTAGGGGGCGAGTGGTATGTCAATGCTACAGTTGGTGGTCTACGTAACCAAAAAAGGTTTTATGTCAGCTTTGAAGAGGCGATGCTAATCTGCAGCTGGAACAGAATGCAAGCTGAACATGAGAAACGTCTGCGCGAACTCGATGAAGACATTGCTGTTTGATTTTCTGTGTTATTAATGAGGACAGTAAGAACTCACTTTTTTATTTGCACAGCAGTCTAACAATGGTTTCCTTTCTGTATTGGAACGATGTGTAGGCTCCAAAATGAGGGCACGTGCATGAAGATAAAAGAAAAATGGGGGAAGCGTTGCAGCTACTTCTCTTTCGCCATTGCTAAGACTGACTTGATTGAAATGATGACGGCTGCCGGGGCTGCAAATGCTACGATGAAGTTTAAGATCGCTGTAGCCCAATAGTACAGAAGCTCATGAACATTGGTCAGAGGACCCCAGACATTCGCGGCAGAGGCTACTAATAGCGCAATCGTTGCTATGAGGAATGGAGTGACTTCCTTTGCAGTAATGCTAGTAATTCCGATAATGATGCCCAAGATTAGCATGATAAGAATGACCCATCCGTTGGCATCAGCAACGTTGGAGTCGGTCCAGTGCAGCTGTGCGTCCCAAGCCATGTACCCTATTGCTAGTCCCGCCACAATTGCAATGACAATGAAAGCAATGAAGGCCCATCTTGCAACTTCTTCCATATCCACTTCAAACCCACAAAACCATAGTTATCCACGTTAACATATTATAAATCTTGCGCATATTGCCAGAGTGTACACCGCTTTTTCAGCTTCTTTTTGCGAAAAAGCCCCAATTGCGAAACCGTTATTGATTTTCGCCTTGAGAGAATGCGTTTGGAGTTTCAACTCCGCGGTCGCTTCAAGCTTTTCCCGTCTATGCAGCAAAGCTTTTCACCCAATGCTGCCAAGATAGTTCGAGAGCAAAGGAAATGGCAGAGGTTGATCATAGAGTCCAAGAGATTGCCCGCCGCATAAAGAAAATGAAGATACGTGGGGCCGGAAGGATTGCCCGGTCAGCGGCCAAAGCTTTGCTCGTGACTGCACAACAATCCAAGGCTAAAGATCCTTCGGCTTTGTACTGTGAACTTGAAGCTTCAGCAAGGCTGCTTCTAAGCACTCGCCCAACGGCGGTTTCACTGCCAAACAGCATACGCTACGTTATGCTCAAAGTAAGGGAAGCTCAGAAAAGCTCTATGGAATTGGAGGATCTACGTCAGCTTACCATTGCGACAGCCAACAAATTCATCCAGAGTTCTGCAAGAGCCATAGAACGTATTGGTGAAATCGGTGCTAAACGAATAGAAGACGGAGACACAATCATGACTTACTGTAACAGTGCGGCGGTGACAGCAATACTAAAAGCAGCCTTTGAGCAGGGCAAACGTCTGCAAGTCTTCGTTTGCGAGACAAGACCTCGGTTCCAAGGCAGAGTCACGGCCAAGACATTGGGATCAATTGGAATACCGACGTCACTAATCGTCGACGGAGCAATTCGCTTCTTTATGACAAAAGTCGACAAGGCTATTGTTGGAGCTGACGCGGTGGCAGCCAACGGTGCCGTTGTAAACAAGATCGGAACTTCGATGGTGGCGTTAGCTGCCCACGAGTCGAGGGCTCTGTTCTTCGTTGCCGCGGAAACCTACAAATTTAGTCCAGAAACTATGCTGGGGCAGCTTGTCGAAATCGAGGAGCGGGATTCTTCCGAAGTGATTTCCGTAAGGGGGCTGAAGAAAATGCTGAATACAACAGTTCGGAATCCCGCATTCGACGTGACTCCCCCTGAGTACGTTGACCTCATCGTGACAGAGAAGGGCATAATCCCTCCTCAAGCGGCCATTATGGTGATACAAGAAGAGTTTGGGTCGATTGCCGCCGAAGAGTTAATGGAATATCAAACATGTCGTTTGGTGGATGAAGACTAGTCTCAACGTCAGAGTCTTCCCTACTATAAAGATACTTAAGTCACAACCTCCAACTAATTCGGAAGACGCGGAGTAGCTTGGAATGGCCGGTATAGTTCTCGTTAGAGATGTCATGACCAAAGATGTAAGAGTCGTTAGGCCGGACACGCTTGTAAAAGAGGTCGTTGCCACAATGAACAAGTTTAACATAGGATCAATTGTTGTGGTCAAAAGCGATCGTCCGGTAGGCGTAATTACTGAACGCGACATTCTTCGAAGAATAGTAGAGCCTTGTTTGGCGCCGGAAACTCTTCGGGCAAGAGAAGTTATGACAAGTCCTGTGATAGCAATTGGCGATACTGCCAGCATCGACGAAGCCGCGAGAATAATGGCTAGGAAAAGAGTAAAGCGACTTCTTGTTATGGACAACGAGAAACTCGCTGGCATAATCACTTTTACTGACATAGTGACGCAAGTGCCGAACCTTCTTGGAATATTGGAAGAACTAGTAAGACCCCATCATCGTTCATACTAGTCCGGAGTTTTGCTTCCGCGTTTAGGCTTTTATATGCAGGGCAGCAGCCTTTCTAAAGGAACTGGAGCTTAGGAGACAATGTCTGTGAACAAGGACAGATTGATTTGGATGTACAAGAAAATGCTGGAAATCAGGCTTTTCGAGGAAAAGGTCTTCGAGTTGTACGGTCAAAACCTAGTTCCTGGAACGATTCACCTATACGCCGGGGAGGAGGCCGTAGCGGTCGGAGTGTGCGCAAATCTTAGAAAGGATGATTATATTGTGAGCACTCACCGCGGTCACGGTCACTGCCTAGCAAAGGGAGCCAGGCTGGATAAGACCATGGCTGAGATCCTAGGCAAGAGAACTGGATATTGCAAGGGAAAAGGCGGTTCGATGCATATTGCAGATTTCAGTGTGGGCATGTTGGGAGCAACCGCGGTCGTGGGCGCTGGTATTCCGATAGCGGCTGGCGCGGGGCTTTCCATCAAGCTTAGAGGCACTGAACAGGTGACAGCATGCTTCTTCGGCGACGGCGCCTCAAACCAAGGAACTTTTCACGAAGGTGTCAACATGGCGGCCATATGGAAACTTCCCGTACTGTTTGTTTGCGAGAATAACCTCTATGCCATGGGAACTCGCCAAAACCGGGTTATGCTGGCGGAAAGCATTGCAACTAGGGCCTCTGCGTATGGAATCCCTGGAGTTTCTGTAGACGGAACCGATGTTTTGAGGGTTTACGAGGCAGCGCGAGCAGCGGTTCAGCGAGCAAGAAGAGGAGAAGGCCCGACGCTGATAGAATGTAGAACGTACAGGCACATGGGGCACTCTCGGATTGATCCTGCGACTTACAGGCCAAGAGAAGAAGTAGAAGAATGGCTGAGGAGGGATCCAATTCAAAGGCTTAGGAGAGGATTAATTGAGGGAGGGCATCTCTCGGATGCCGAGGTTCAGGTATTGGAACGAGCAGTGGCCAAGAATGTCGAGTCTGCAGTTGAGTTCGCGATGGAAAGCCCTTATCCTTCATCCGAAGAGGCTTTGGATGACCTCTACGCGTAGCGGAGGGATTCCAAGTGCGTGAGATAAGTTACCGAGATGCGCTGCGCGAAGCACTGGTTGAAGAGATGAGACGAGATAAGTCAGTGTTTCTGTTGGGTGAGGACATTGGGAGATATTGGGAGGGGGCTTTCAAGGTTACCAAAGGCTTGGCTGAAGAGTTTGGAGAGGAGCGCGTAAGAGATACTCCGATAAGCGAATCGGCCATCATCGGCACGGCTGTGGGCGCTGCTATAACAGGTATGAGGCCCGTAGCGGAGATCATGTTCGGGGATCTGACAACTCTAGCCATGGACCAGATAGCTAACCAGGCAGCTAAGATTCGCTACATGTTTGGCGGCCAGGCAAAGGTGCCTTTAGTAATAAGGACTCCCTTTGGGGGAGGCGTAAACATTGCTGCCCATCATTCTCAAAGCTTAGAGGCATGGTTTATGCATGTTCCGGGGCTGTTAGTTGCAGCGCCTTCAGCACCGTACGACGCGAAGGGACTTCTTAAAGCCGCAATAAGAAGCGATGATCCAGTTATGTTTTGTGAGCACAAACTCCTTTATTCAGTTGAAGGGCCGGTTCCGGAGGAAGACTTCACGATTCCCTTCGGTGTTGCTGAAATCAAGAATGAAGGTGAGGATGTGACGGTCGTTGCCACTCTGTTTATGGTTGTCAAAGCTCTTGAGGCAGCCAAGACGCTTAAGAAAGAGGGTATTAGCGTTGAAGTTGTTGACCCACGGACACTTGTTCCTCTGGACAAAGAAGCTATAGTGAAGTCTGTGAAGAAAACCGGGCGACTAGTGATTGTGAGCGAAGACTGCAAGACGGCCGGTGTAACCGCGGAAATCGCCGCCATGGTCGCTGAAGAGGCTATAGACTATCTCGACGCGCCAATCAAAAGAGTTGCTGAGCCAGACACTCCAATTCCGTTCAGTCCGCCCCTCGAGAAACACGTTTTGCCTGATGAAAAGAGCATAATTAAAGCCGTACGAGAGATTGCCTAAAGGAAGGATTGCGTTTGGTCACAAGAATCATAATGCCAAGGCTCAGCTTAACAATGAAGACCGGTAGCGTAATCCAATGGTTCAAAAAGGAAGGCGAAACCGTCAAAAAAGGCGAACCACTCGTAGAAATCCTTTCAGACAAAGTAACATATGAGGTTGAAGCACCCGCTTCCGGAGTGCTTAGAAAAATTTTAGCCGAAGAAGGCGTGGACAAGTCTGTTGGATCAACACTCGCTTTTGTTGCAACACCAGACGAAGAGCTACCTGAAGCTGAACCTTCAGCTAAGCCTTTGCCCATCGAACGCCCCGATAAGACCACTGTTACGATAGAAACAAGGGGCCCATCCAGAGAGCTGACCCTGGCTTCCCCTGCTGCAAAAAGATTGGCAAGACAGTACAATATTGACTTAGCAGACGTGCGAGGCACCGGCCCTGAAGGAAGAATAATCGCAGAAGACGTCAAGCGTCTCATAGAGGAAAAGGAAGAGTCAAGGCCACGCGTGAAGGACATCATCCCTCTGGCGGGTATTAGAAAAACCACCGCAGAACGCGTTTCCTCAAGTTTTCGAACAGCCCCACACAGCTTCATAATAATGGACGTTGACATGACACAAGCAGTGAAACTGCGAGAGGTTGTGGGAGCGTCTTACACGGCGATTCTGGCTTATGCTGCGGCCAAGGCTCTACATGAATACGCCACAGTAAACTCTACGCTGGCAAACGGCGGAATACGGGTCTACGAAGATATCAATATAGGCGTCGCAGTTTCTACGGAGAAAGGACTGCTTGTTCCAGTCATACGAAACGCTGATAAGAAGCAAATCACGGAGCTCTCCTCCCATCTAGAGGACTTGGTAGATAAGGCAAGACAGGGCAAACTGTCAAAAGACCAGGTGACTGGCGGGACATTTACCATCACCAATCTCGGAATGTACGACGTTAATATGTTTCTACCAATAATCAACCCTCCAGAGGCCGCTATACTTGCCGCTGGAAGCATAATCAAGAAACCCGTAGTCGAAAAAAACAAGATTTCAATCAAGCCCAAGCTGATACTCACACTTGCATATGACCACCGAATAATAGACGGTGGGCCTGCAGCGGCGTTCCTAAGAAAGATAAAAGAAATCTTGGAAACGATCGACTCTTCAGCACAGAAAAATCGAAACTAGAGCGAGCGATAGTGGGGCTTCAGCTCTGGTTCGAGTTCCGCAAAATCTTAAGTGCAGCACTTCCTTTTGTCAAAGCCTGGTGATTGTCCATTGAGGGCAGCTCTGTACTACAGTCTTGACAACATTCTAATTGAAGACATGCCAACCCCTAAAATCAGCGCCAACGAGATTTTGGTGAGAATGCAGGCTTGCGGGGTCTGTGGCTCGGACCTGATGGAATGGTACCTGAAGACTCGTACGCCTCTCGTATTAGGGCATGAACCATCTGGCGTGGTGACTAAGGTTGGCAGCAAGGTGAAAGGATTCGAAGAAGGTGACAGAGTATTCGCCCACCATCACGTTGCCTGTTTAACCTGCTACTACTGTAGACGCGGATCCTACACCTTGTGCGAACAATTCGCAGCCACCCGCCTTGAACCAGGAGGCTTTTCTGAATACTTCAAAGTCCCAGCTGAGAACCTACAAACTGACACGCTCCATATTCCTCCAGCCGTTTCCTTTGAAGAAGCCACCCTCGTCGAACCAATTGGATGCTGCATGCGAGCCTTGAAAAAATGTTCCTTCCAAGCATCGGATTCGGCTGTAGTAGTAGGAGCTGGCCCTTCGGGGATCATTTTCACAAAACTCCTGCGAATTTTTGGCGCAACCCAAATCATAGCAACAGACTTTATTGATTATCGATTGAAAAAAGCTAAGAATTTTGGAGCAGATCTAACGGTCAACCCGGAGACCGAAAGTCTCATAGACGTGGTTAAGAAGGCTACAGAAGGACGAGGAGCAGATTTAGTCATTGTGACAGCGCCCAACGTCAACGCGTATCTTGCTGGTGTTGAATTGTGCCGCAAAGGGGGAACCCTCTGCATGTTCGCACCTACACAACCACAGAGTTTCATGCGAATAAGCCCACACAAGCTCTTCTTCTCTGAAATAAACTTGGCTCCCTCTTACTCAACGTCACACCTGGAGACGAGGACCGCGCTCAAGCTCATCCAGACCAGAAGGATCAACGTAGAGGAACTCATAACCCACAGATTTTCGCTAGCTAAGACCCGTGAAGCGCTGCAAACAGCAGCCAAAGGCAGGGAGTGCATCAAGGTCGTGGTCTTGAATGAGTAGTGAAAAAATGAAGGCTGCGATGCTGTATGGTATAGAGGATCTTCGAGTAGAACTCGTCGAAGTACCGGAATTGGTGGCTGGAGAGGTTCTAGTGCGCATTAAAGCCGCAACGACTTGTGGTACAGATCTGAAGATTTTCCAGAGAGGGTATGTCGATAGAGTGATAAGACTTCCAACGATTTTCGGGCATGAGTGGGCTGGCGAAGTCGTTGAAGTTGCTGAAGGCGTGGAGTGGCCTAAGGAGGGAATGCGTATTCGAGCAGGGAATAGTGCTCCTTGTTTGAGGTGCGAAATGTGTCAAAAGGGAAAATACAATTTGTGTGAGGACATGCTCTGGTTGTGGGGAGGGTACGCCGAGTATATTAAGGTCCCAGCTCGAACAATCCTGGTCAACGCTCAGGAGATCCCAACACACGTTACTTATGAAGAAGCCGCGATAACCGAACCCTTAGCCTGCGTTCTCCATGGCGCTGAAGAAGCAAGCATAACGCTTGGAGATACTGTAGCAATAATTGGAGCAGGACCTATAGGCCTTCTTCATTTACTCATTGCAGAGAAACTTGGTGCTGATAAAGTAATAATCAGCGACATGGTAGAGGAGAGACTAGCCCTTGCCCAGAAACTTGGAGCCGACGAAACAATAAACGCAAAAAGGGGAGATAATGTGAAGAAAGTGAAGGAATTTACAGGAGGACGCGGCGCTAGTGTGGTCATAGAGGCCATAGGTCAACCGGGAACCTGGGAACAAGCCCTAAGAATGGTGTGCAAGGGCGGTTTGGTGCTTGAATTCGGCGGCTGCCTGCCCGGAACTGAAATTAAGGTTAGCACTGAGCTCTTGCACTACGATGAAGTGACAGTTAAGGGTGCTTTCCATGCGACCCCAGCCCATTTTAAGAAAGCGTTAAACCTCATAGCCTCAGGGTCCTTAGACGTTAAGCCACTCATTACAAGACGAATGTCACTGGAAAGAATCCGAGACGCTTTTGAAAGCCTCACCAATTCGAAGTCCGATATAAAGATCGCCATAAATCCATAGTTGAGCAACACCAGCCAAGTTAGAGACAGCTTCTTTGATTGCACAAAGGCTTTAAATCCCATGCCATGCGTATGCTTGTGTTATTGTGAGGCCGCTACGCATGGTGAAATATATTTTCGTTACAGGCGGCGTGCTTTCTTCTGTGGGTAAGGGCATTATCACCTCCTCTGTTGGCAAAATGCTTCAAGCAAGAGGGTTAAGAGTCACTGCTGTCAAGGTTGATCCTTACGTTAACGTTGACGCTGGAACTATGAATCCGTATATGCACGGCGAGGTCTACGTTACGGATGACGGCGGAGAAACCGATCTGGACTTGGGCTGGTACGAAAGATTTCTGGATCTCAACCTAACCATGAACAGCAACGTCACAACAGGCATGGTCTATCAAACCGTGATCAAAAGAGAGCGAAAGGGTGACTATCTCGGGCACTGCGTACAGATAGTGCCACACGTTACTAATGAGATCAAGCGGCGAATCCGAAATGTGGCAAAGGAATCTGGAGTTGAAGTCGTGCTGACTGAGTGCGGCGGAACCGTCGGAGACATAGAAGGCTTGCCCTTCCTTGAAGCCATAAGGCAAATGCGCCTTGAAGAAGGATATGAGAACACCCTTTACGTTCATGTGGCTTTGATTCCTATACTTGACGTAACTGGTGAAATGAAGACTAAGCCATTGCAGCACAGTGTGAATGAGCTTCGCCGTATCGGCATACAACCTGACACTATTGTGGCCAGGTCAAAAAGAATGATTGACAGTGAAGCCCGGCGAAAAATCGCTCTTTTCGGAACGATCCCTGAAGAAGCAGTTTATTGCTCATTCAATGTCAAATCCGTCTACGAGGTCCCTCTTATATTGGACGAGCAGGGTATGGGCGATTTCGTGCAGAAGCGGCTACGCTTCCCTGCAAGAAAGCCAGATTGGGGCATATGGAGAGATTTTGTTGACGCCGTTTTGGAACCTCCTTACACTGTTAGAGTCGTTTTAGTTGGCAAGTATGCCGGCTTGACCGACAGCTATGTAAGCATGAATGAAGCCTTCAGGCATGCAGGAGCGGCTTGTCAAACCCGAGTGGTGGTGGATTACGTTGAGGCTGAGAAATTCGAGAATCAAACTGAGGATCTTGAAGCCCTGAAGGATTATGATGGCATATTTGTGCCCTACGGCTTCGGCCCAAGAGGTGCTGAAGGTAAAATCTCCGCCATCCAACTAGCAAGGCAGAATGACATTCCCTTCTTAGGAATATGCTATGGCTTCCAACTTGCGATTGTGGAGTTTGCCAGGAATGAATGTGGATTGAAGGGCGCAAACAGTACTGAAATCGACTCCTCAACCCGATTCCCTGTAATCGATCTTATGCCAGAGCAACATGGAGTGAAGATGAAAGGAGCAACAATGCGGCTTGGAGCCCACAAAATAGTCGTGACAAAAGAGACACTGGCCCACTCTCTCTACCAAGCGGAAGAGATTTACGAACGCCACCGTCATCGATATGAAGTCAACCCCAAGTATATTCCAGCTCTTGAAGAGCGTGGTCTTGTATTCTCGGGCAGAAGCGTTGACGGCAGGAGGATGGAGATACTTGAACTTCCAAACAAAACCTTCTTCTTTGCTTCACAGTTCCACGGAGAATTCAAGAGTCGTCCAATTAGGCCCGATCCCGAGTATTACGGGTTTGTAAGGGCATGCTTAAAAAGGAAGCTTGGCAGAGAGAAGCTGAAACCGAACCTCTTGTCAAAATAATTCATGGAGGAACCACTTGCCCCTATTTCCGCGTGCCGGATGCCATGATAGATGAGAGAGAGATATAGAATACTCCTGAGAACTGTTCCCTTTATTGCGATTGGCCTTTTCTTGTTTGGCGTTTACCTAGTTTTGTTCGTGGACATTCCAGAGATGATACGAATCATTCAGCAGGCTAACATGCTTGTATATTCGTCAGCTGCATCAGTGCTCATCTTGGAGACGCTTCTTTTTGCTTTGAGTTGGCAGTATCTACTACTCCCACTATCGGTGAACGTTTCCTTGAAGAGGACCTTCTTATACGTGCTAATCGGCACCTTTGCAGATTTGCTAATTCCAGCTGAATCTGTCAGTGGAGAGATAACGAAGGCCTACCTCATGTCAAAAGAACGAGATGTCAATCCCGGAAAGGTCATTGCTTCGCTAGTCAGCCAGCGGATGTTGGGCACCTTTATTACGACGACCTCTCTTTTTTTAGGCTTTCTTGCATTGCTTGCACTTAACTACGCCATATCAGGGTTGATGCTTCAAATCCTACTGATCATAACTATCGCAAGCGGATTTGCCTTCGCTTTCCTTTTGGCAGTTTGCTTTAAGGAAAAGTGGACAGAGCGATTGGTTAAGACTCTGATGCGAGTTTTGGAATATGTTTCGAGAGGGCGTTTTAAGCTGGAACGATTTCAATCCAAAGCAATCGAAGCTCTGCGAGCTTTTTACGATTCTCTGCGAACTTTCGGTGCTAAGCCAAGAACGCTTGTTCCACCGATACTGTTCTACATTCTAGCCTGGTTATCCAGTCTTGCAATAATCTTTCTGGTATTCGTATCAATAGGTTATGTAGAGCCAGACATACCAACTCTTCTCTTTAAAGTCGTTATTGTCCACGTTCTCCTAGGTGCAGTAAAATCAATTCCCATAGGTGTTCCCGCTGAAGTGGGAATCCCTGATATTTTCATGACAATGGCATTCATACTGTTTGGCATACCACCAGATATCAGTGCTGCTGCCACCGTTCTGACAAGGGTTTTAACTGTCTGGCTAAAATTCCTTATCGGGTTTGCCGCAGTTCAATGGCTTGGAGTCAAGAGTTTAATGGAAAGTGGCATTTTTGGACAAACGAAGAACGAAGTATGAGATATATTCGGATTTACTTGACATCGTGGCAAGAAAAGGGTCTTGCAGACTGACGAGGGCATCCTACGGTGCTAATTTGCCGGTAGATAGGGCCAAGAAGATGCTGACTTTCCTTGCTTCAAGAGGCTTCCTCAAAGAAGATGATGTAGGTGACTCTAAAATTTACAAAATCACAAAACGCGGTCTAGAATATCTAGAAACCTTCAGGCAAATGCGCAGGCTCTTTGCGGCTCTAGACGAGAGAATCCCGCCGGCCCGGGCGAAGCCTCCAAAGCGATATGAAGATTACATTGTTGCCCCCCGTATACATGCAAAACTAGTTCTTGAAGACAAAGAGGTAAAGGCAGGTGAAGACATAGCCCTAGAAATCAGTCTGGTAAATGTTGGAAAGACCCCGGCCTTGCTGACGAAAATTGAGGGCATTCTTCCGGATGGTTTCGAGCTAATCGCCAAACCAGATTACTCTAGCTTTGATGGCACTGGCCTTGAATTGGGAAGAAGGAATCTCGACCAGTTGGCGACAGAAAAAGTTAGGTTTACCATTAGGCCTTATGATAGAGGCACATTCGTGATGGCGCCGAGAATAATCTACGAGGATCAAGAGGGGCATGAACTGACCAGTGAGCCAGAGCCAGTGAAGGTTAGCGTCGTGGAGGCGGCTCACCGGAAAATAAGCACTGGATACAACGATCTCGATAGCTTGCTTCTCGGTGGAATTCCAGAGAATTACGCAATCATATTGACCTCATTATCCTGTGATGAAAGAGACTTACTAATCAAAAAGTTTCTTGAGGCAGGAGCAGAGAAGGAGCAGATCACTTTTTACGTTACCATAGAGGCGAGCGGCGTAAGGAAACTGGCCGAGAAATTCCAATCCAGTTTCTACGTTTTCATTTGCAATCCCCAAGCAGACCAAATTATCAAAAGCGCACCCAACATATTCAAGCTTAAGGGTGTGGAAAACCTGACCGATATCAACATCGCTCTCACTTCGGCTCTTCGCACTTTATCCCTTTCGGAAGACAAAAAAAGGGCTTGCATCGAAATCATATCAGATGTTCTCTTGCAGCATCGTGCCATCCAAACCCGAAGATGGTTAACCGGGTTGATGCCTGAGCTGAGATCGAGAGGTTTTACAACTCTGGCGGTTATGAATCCGCAAATGCATACTCCACAGGAAGTCCAAGCGATACTGGGGCTTTTCGAGGGTGAGATTAACATCTACGAGAAGGAAACTAAGAAGGGTCTTCGGAAGCACTTGCGGATCAAGAAAATGTTTGGCCAAAGATATCTGGAAAGCGAAATGCCACTTGTAAGGGACAGGCTTCAAATATAGAAGATGGACACAGGCGGCAGCGCGGGCTTAGCAGCTAGGCCCAACGAACCCTAGGCGAATCTATTTTTCTCCAAACAGGGGCATGTTTGGAAATACTTCGACGCCGTTAGACCCTATTGAATACGGTACAAGGCTCGGGTTGACCTTTGCTTCCCTCATCTTCTCGACCTGCATCGCTCGGGTCGTAGTCGCTCCTGAGAAAAGAGTCTGCATCATAATAACCCCGTGAACTAGGAACTCCTCCTCCAACGCATTTCGCTCAAGACCTAGATACCCAAGTTCAGTTGTAACGAGGCTGGTGACGCCAAGATCTGCCAAGGATCCAATCAAATCCAGAACGGCTGTTCTTCTTTCTATAGGGTCCGGGAATCGATACATCAAGGCTGCCAACGTGTCTACAGCAACCCGTCGTGCATGAATTCCGGAGATTCTCATCCTCAAATCCTCAAGTAGTTTATCAACAGGCAGGTGCTTGCCTCTCAAGCTTCGCGTTTCCTCTTTGTACAATTTTTCCTTCAACATACTCACCTGAGACATTCGTGTAGCGTTTATGAAGGCAAACTTCTGCTCGTCCTCTGCTTTCTGAAAATCTCTTCCAAATTGCCGCATCTCAGAGTAGAAATGCTCTTTGCTTTCGTCTAGGCTGACTAAAACTCCATTTTCATTATTCTGATAGATTCCGTCATACAGAAACTGGCCGCACATGATAGTCTTTCCTGTGCCCGGTCCACCGATGACCAATACAACACGCCCTTCAGGAAAGCCTCCATCAATCAACTCGTCCAAACCAGGGACCCCTGTACTGATCTTCTTCACCATCTTTTTCACCTAGCGTCATTAGTAGCCTTCCCTGAATATTTATAGGTTATGTCTATCGAATGTCCACGATCTGCAGGCAAGTTCAACGGGTTTTTGTGGTTGATTAGCGTACACGGAACGAGTTTCAGAACAACCCAGAAAGCTCAAATAGTAGTCACAAGTTGTGACCACAAATCGTGTATTCTTAACGTGCGTAGCCTTTTAAACCCTCGAAGTTCCATTGTACATCTAGGCGAATCAACGTTGAATATACTGAAGGAACTAAAGGCTGTAGGTAATGCGAACATGAAAGCCGGAAAGGAGAACGCTACAACTATGACTTGCCCGGCCAATGTCAGCTGGGAAACTGGGAAGTGAGCACATGTCAAACAATGTTGTCCCCCCTAGGAGCACAGTTACCTTGAGCAGTGTTGACGGCGACCTAGAAGTTGGAAGACACTCCCTTGTGAAGGGAGAGGGTACACCTCCTAAGGTTGATGTTTCAGGAACAGTGTACGTTGAAGGGGGCTGCCGCTTCGAGTGCAGCCTTTCCGCTGAGAACTTAGATGGAGAAGACGATGTTTCCATCGAGGGAGATCTTGAGATTAGGAATCGAGTGAGCGTCGAAGATGGTCATTTGACTGTTTCCGGGAAGATGACTGCGAGAAGGGTGGACATAGACAGGAGCTTGACAGTACGAAGAGACTTTGAGGTTGATGAAGTAGATGTCGGAGGACGTCTCACGGTAGGTGGCGCCGCGCGAGTTCGGAAGATAGATGTGGGAGGCGCCTTTGAGAGTGAAGGCGAGGTCAAGGCTGAAAGCGTTGACGTAGGAGGTTCAGTGGAAATCGAATCAAAGGTTGACATAGAGGACATTAACGTCGGAGGGAAAGTGGAGGTGGCAGGCGGCAAGGTTGGCAGCGTAGACGTTGGTGGCAGCTTTGTGTCTCGGGATTCTCTGGAGTTTCAGAGAATAGACGTTGGAGGATCCGTGAAACTTGCTGGAAAAAGCAATGGCGGCGACATAAACGTAGGCGGCTCCTGCAAGGTCAAAGGAGACCTGAAGTTCAGCGACATTGATGTTGGAGGATTCATCACGATTTCCGGATCAGCCGAGGGAGCCGGCTTGGATGTAGGAGGCAAAGTGCAAGTGGACGGAGACCTAAGGCTTTCTGAAAAGCTTGATGTTGGAGGCGTCGCTGAAATAGAGGGGGAGCTAGCTGCCCAGAACATCGACGTCGGCGGGAGACTACGTGCAAGAAAGGCAACCGCCAACGCAAGAGTTTCGGTAGGCGGCTCCATTGAAACTGCAGGAGGAGTCTCCGCATCTTACATACGGATTGGAAGACGGGGAAGAGTGCGAGGGCTCATGAAGGCAGACGAAGTGCTAATAGGCAAGAGGGCAAGCGTCGAAGATGTCTACGCTAAAACGATTACGCTGGAAAGAGAGGCGAGAGCCAGAAATCTGTATGGAGAAAGGATCAGGCTGGAGTCCGGTTGCCACGTTTACGGCGAAGTACAATACACTGAAGGACTTACCGAGGAGCGAGGGGTCACTTTGGCCGGGGCATCCAAGAAAGTAGACAAACTTCCGCCCTCCCCATAGTCACTTTCATCGTCTGGGGGGACTCGTAGAGACTTCGCGCTTCTGACCACTTCCGAAGTATACTTAACCAAGTAGAGCACGTGGCAAATCTTTGAGTATTTGTGTCCAGAACCATTATCTGCATGCATACATCCTTCATTCGTTTTAGCCCTGATCAAGGTTCAAGAACCAGAAAACCGAGAGAAGTAGATGATGAACCAGCCTGCAGTAGTGGTGCTGGTTTCAGGAATCCCGTGGTTATTTCTCCCGCAAGTATGGAACGCTACGCAGAATCAATCTAGCTATCGGCAAAGCTACTATAGCGCCGATTATCATTTGACCGATGTTCACTGGGATCTCTAGTATAGCTACTACTTCAATGTTGAAAAGTGGATAGATAAGAAACTGTTGGTATAGAAAGTAGCCTAGAACCATAATGAAGCCTCCAGCGATTACCGAAAAGATTGTCCATCCGAATTCAGGGTCAGCCACAAGACCTAGTACAATTATTGAGGTAGCGGTGCCAAAACCTAGGAATAGCCAGAACTCAGCCGGAATGAAGAAAGTGAACATCTCAGAGCCTAGTGTGAGTTCTACTTCCCCGCTGTAGTAAGTTATGCCAATCCAGCCCAGTAACAGTGCAGTGATCATGCCTAGGGCAACTGTGAAGAGCTTCCAGTGAAGTCTGGAAATAAGCTTTGGATTGCTTTTCTTAAGCCATCCTACAACAGCGCCTTCGCAAGCCTTCACTATGAGTGTAGCTGGTGCGTAATGCCAAAAACCCAGAAACATATCAGCCAACATGGATCCAACTCCACCAGCAAAGGCTCCAACAACAGGCCCAAAGAGCAAGGCAGCGAGAAAAACCATGGACTCCCCTACGTTGAAAAAGCCTTGCGTAGCTGGTACGTATATGGAGAAGATTACCGTTGCAACACATACAAGCGCTGTGAATATGGCAATGGTCGCCATATTTACTGTTGACGTCACTTTTCTCCGCGACATTTCTAACTGCAACTATGCAGCTGCGTGTATATAGCTTGTGCCGTGGGAGCTTCTACCCAGTCGTTAAGGCGCATTTTTCGCTTTTCGCCTCTCTGAGTACACTTCCTGTTCATTAATTCCCGCTCTCATCGTGCCGCGTAGCATTGACATTCAATCGAGCAATGCCTAGCATGCCTTAAAAGCGGGAGAATTAATAGAGTTCGTCGTGGAAAAGGACGGATGTCTATGAAGCTTCCCGCTGGAAAGATTCCACAGGAGATCCTTGAGGGAATAGTGTTCAGTCACTTGGGAATGAAGCGTAAGGAGGTTGTGGTGGGGCCTTCTTATGGTCTGGATGGCGCAGTGATTAAAGTCGGAAACAAACATCTCGTCACTTCTATGGATCCAATTACTGGGGCATTGGAAAGAGTCGGATGGCTGGCAGTTAACATAAATGCGAATGACATAGCCACCTTCGGCGTCAGACCTGCGTTCTTTTCCTCGTGCCTTCTACTCCCAGAAAACACAATTCAAAAGACAGTTAGAACGATTTGCGGACAGATAGACTCCGGAGCAAAGAAATTGGGCATGGCCGTGATAGGGGGCCACGCTGAAGCTACGCCTGGTCTGCCATTTCCTATAGTTGTTGGTTGCTGTATGGGCGTAGCTGAAGAGGGGGTATATGTAACGGCGAAAGGAGCCAAAACAGGAAACGAGTTAATACTCACAAATACTCTTGGGATTGAGGGCACAGCAATCCTTGCTGCAGATAGATACTCGAGATTTGAAGGAATAATAGAAGAGTCAATCCTTAGAAAGGCGGAGGGGTTTTTCAACTCCATAAGTGTGGTAAAAGAGGCGTTGCTAGCTTTCGAAACGGGTCACGTTACAGCAATGCACGACCCGACTGAAGGGGGCGTTGCCGGTGGGATACATGAACTGGCTCACGCTTCGGGATTGGGATTCAGAGTCTACGAAGAAAGAATGCCCATTGCCCAAGAAACGTCAAAGATCTGTGAGTTCTTCCAAATCGACCCGCTGCAGCTTATCGCATCTGGAAGCCTCTTGATTGCCGCAGAAGAAGGCTCTGGCCAGGAAATCGTGAGGGTGTTGAAGAAAAACCAAATCATCGCCAACATCATAGGAGAACTCTTGCCTTCGCAGAAGAAAAAGGTCATAATTCGCAAGGACGGCAGTGTGGAAGGTTTGGACAAACCAGAATCTGATCATCTCTGGATTGCCTTAGCGAAATAGCAAGGCTCATCATCAGGTGACTGATTTCTCTCGATGCACACGCGTGAAGGCTTGTCTTGGTCTCTCAAGCCGCTTGATCTTCTCCCGAAGCCTTTTGTAAATGAAGTAGTTCCGAAGGTTCCTGCCAATTTCAAGCAAAATATCCTTTTCATGCCCGTGGACTACACTGAAATCCGGATCCAGAACGATTTCGTAGCCTCTTGCGGTCATTTCCAAAGTCCAGTCGAAGTCTTCCCCACCGTATTTTCTTGTTTCTGGAATTCTGTCTAGCAGGCTTTCATCGAAAGGATATTCTTCCCACCTAGACTTACGGATGATACAGTTGATTGTTGATATCCAGCTTATTCTCTTCATTTCCACCTCAATTAGGTGGAAAGCTCCTTTCGCAACTCCTTTTTCTGAAGGGAAGAAGAAGCCGCCTACACCTGCAATACTCTCTTTTCGGAAGTGCCGCAGACCGCTTTCCAGCCAATGCAATGTCGTAGGCAGTGAATGTCCATTAGTTACGCAAACAAGATTCTCTTTTGAAGAGGCTATTCCAAGGTTGACGGAGTATGGATGTGAAAAATCTTCATGCTTGAAGGTCAGAAGGGTAGAGTTGGGATAGCATTTCAGATGTTCATCCACATATTTGACTTCCTGCTTGCTTTTCGAATCCATAACGATCAATATTTCAGAGGGAACAATCGTTTGATTATGCAAGCAGTCTAGGACTCCCTGGAACAGCTTTTCTCGATCAGCGCATCTAACAACGACGGAGACTTTCATTTTGGCTTGTCTTCCGAGGATCGAGTAATCTCAGATCTCTTAGTATTAGCGCGGCTAATGATTCGAATTGGAAAGACGCTAGTGCCCTTCATTGGAACTGGTTTCGGCTGCTGGCCTTGATCCGGCGCAACAGGTTTTGATATAGAACTATAAGGGCATAGAAGGTGTACGACAGTAAAAGCTGAGGATAATGGACTGCGAATTTCAGTTCATTTGCTATGAAGTAGATGCTTCTCTTTATGGTCCAAACGATTGCAGGTCTGTAGTGAATGCAGTACGGCTCATAGGCTGAAATCACGCTGTAGCCTTTGCGTGAAATCCACGATTTGATGTAAGCATCTTCGTAGACGTGTAGATTCGCGGGAATATGGATGTCTTTGACAGCTTGGCGTCGTACAAGCAGGTCATGAGTCCCACCTCTCTTTCCGAAGATCTTCATCGTGACCCTGAGAAAGATTTTCAAGACGATCATGCTCTTCACTATCGACCAGATTTCTATTCCCCAAATCGCACCCACCTTGTCTTTTATGTGCCTTCTGGCCTTCTCAAACCATCCTTTGCACAGAACGACGTCGCTGTCAACGAACATAAACCATTCAGTTGTAACCGCTTCTATTGCTCTTTGTCTTGCTGTTCCTCTTGTTCCTTTCTCTTTGAGTACAACCACATTGTGATACCTCTTGTCAAATCCCTCAACGACCTTCAGCGTCCTGTCTTTGGAACCCCCATCCACAACGATTAAGCGGTTTACTGGGACGTTCTTATAGATAGAGTTCAGACACTTTGACAGTGTTCTTTCGCTGTTTTTCGTGAGAACGACAACGTCAACCTTCATTAGGTTGTCCAACTCTCTGCGTCTTTGCTATGTTAAGTCATTTCCAATGCTTTTCAGCGGATGAAACGCTTATAATGTTTATGCTTAAATAAGCGACAGTGCAGCTTAAGAACAACCCTTAATGGAGCATCCTGAATGAGGCTCTCACTTCACAAGGTTCTAAGCCTATTCAACCGTTGCTTTGCGTTAGACAAGCCTCATCACGTTCAGTGGATGCTCACTCGTCGCTGCAATTATCGGTGCAAGAGCTGCGATGTATGGAGAGAGCCGAAATTCTGCGAGGAGCTTTCTACTGAGAAAGTGAAAGTGGGCCTGGATATTCTTCGTAAGATGGGCGTAATTGAGATCGTTCTTTCCGGAGGGAACCCACTCTTGCGAGAGGACATCGGAGAGATAATCGATTACGCTTCCCGGTTTTTCATAACGACAGTTTACGACAACGGAAGTCAGGCTGCGCGGAAGATAGATGCCTTGCGGAACGCCGACTTCGTAGCCATATCCTTTGACACACTTGACGAGAAGAAATATGATTATCTGAAGGGAGTCCACGGAGCCTGGAAAAACGCCCTAGACGCAATTCAGACTCTGCGTAGCGAGGGGATTACCGTAGGAGTCTCTCCGACCATCTCCCAGCTCAACTTACATGAGATCTTGGACTTCACTGAGCATTTCAATGGGAAGGACATACCTGTCCTTTACTGCTTATATCAACATGACTCCATCGAAGAGCCAATGTTTCACATAGGCGAGAGGAATGAGGAGCTTGAGATCAAGGACAAAGAAGCCTTTGCCAAGATCTGCGATGCACTAATCGAGAAGAAGAGCGAAGGCCAAGAAATCCTCATCACAAAGAAAATGCTAAACGCCCTAAAAGAGCTATATTTGAATGGCAGGAGAACGTGGGAGTGCAAAGCCTTGCAATCTTTTTTTACAATTGACCCCTCCGGAAACGTAGCTGGCTGCCATCTTCAAAAACCCGTGGCAACAATCTTTGATCTGCCGCATCTATGGAACAGCGAAAGCTTCGAGAGACTAAGGAAAACGTACCAAGCATGCACAAAATGCTCGTACATGTGCTACCTTTTCTATTCCATACACGCGAACGTCTCCGGCAACATCGAAATAATCAAGGATCAATGGCAGAATGCCAAGAAGTTGCTAGCAAGCTGAGGCCTATTGGGGCAAGCGGTGGATAATCTGTAGAGTGACGCGGCTGTATCTCGCTAGCCTTAGCGTCAAGATCGGAAGAGGGAAAGATCCGCTAAATTTCGAGTTTGTAAGCGATTTTCCGGAGAAACTCCTTTCTCATCTTGATGTCGTCTTCTGTTTCGATTCCTTTACTCTTTGAGCCATCAACCACACCCAATACGCCTCTACCTTGCTCGGTTTCACAAACAACAACTTGCAGCGGGTTAGCCGTGGCCGCGTAGACCGTGCACACTTCTGACACCTCTTTGATTTTGCCTAGAACGTTTATGGGATAAGCGTTCTTGAGGTAGATTATGAAGCAGTGCCCACAGCCGAGCTCCAAGGCGCTTTTGGCAGCGGCGAGCCGCAGTTCTCTATCGTTTCCCTCGCTTCTCACTAGGCAGGGTCCAGAGCTTTCGCAGAAGCCTACGCCGAATTTAATGGTTGGGACAGACTCTACCAACGCTTCGTAAAGGTCCTCGATTGTCTTGATGAAATGCGCCATGCCAAATATGATGTTGCAGCCTTTTCGCGACTTTACTTTCACTACACTAATATTCAAATAGCCCCGCAACTCTCCTGTCAACTGTACTGTGCTTTCTGCTTCATTTGCTTTGCTAGGTTCTATACCATCATCAAAGGACGATTGCCTATGTGCATCATCTTGGGCGCTTGGTTGTAGGTGTTAATGGAGACATTGCTCTGAGTTTTTCTATTATTTCGGGCAACACTTGAAGAATGTATTCGATGTCTTCTTTCGTGTTATACTTACCTAGTGAAAGTCTTAAGCTGCCACGGGCTTCCTCAGGTTGTAATCCGATTGCAAGAAGCACGTGGCTTGGCTCCCCTGATCCTGTGGAACAAGCTGATCCTGAAGAGGCAGCTATTCCTTTGGTGTCGAGGCGTAGGACGACGGCTTCTCCTTCTATGTAGCTGAATCGGAGACTAGCATTGTTTGGAAGCCGTTTCGTAGGATGACCATTTAGATAAGCATCTTCTATTTCCAGCGAGCCCTCTATCAGCTCGTCACGTAGAGATGCAAGTCGCTTTGCTTCTGGCTCCCTCTCCTCTTTCCGGAGTTCTACAGTCTTTGCAAAGCCGACTATTCCCGGAACATTTTCAGTTCCAGACCTCAAGCCGAATTCGTGCCCCCCACCGTGTATCAGAGGCTCGATTCTGAGACCGCTGTTTATGTAGAGGGCGCCAACCCCCTTTGGGCCGTAAAGCTTGTGAGCATTTACTGTCATTAGGTCAATTGACATTTCTTTGACGTCGAGGGGTAGTTTACCGAAGCTTTGGACCGCATCTGTGTGGAATAGAGCATCGTGTTCATGGCATTTCCGCGAGATTGTTTCGATTTGCTGAACGGTTCCGATTTCGTTGTTTCCGTGAACGACCGATACCAATGTTGCCTCCTCATCCAAAACTTTCTCGAGGGCATCCATCCTGATTAAGCCATACGGGTCTACTGGCAGATAACTTACCCTAAAGCCTTGTTTCTCGAGCCATCTTGCCGAATTCAAAATACAGTCGTGCTCAACAGATGAAACCGCGATGTGACACTTTTCTTTGCCTCTTTCAAAAGCATGTCCTTTCAAGGCTAAGTTGTTTGCCTCTGTCGCACTTCCTGTGAAAACCACCTCATCTGAGTCAGCGTTCATGAATTTGGCTATTGTTTCTCTTGAATCTTTCAAAGCCCTTTTTGCTTCAACGCCGAAAGAGTTCAATGATGATGCGTTTCCGTACGCTTTGACGAAGTAGGGTTGCATAGCTTCGACTACGCGAGGGTCGACTGGGGTTGTAGCTGCGTAATCAACATAGACCTTATTGAAAGCCGGGCCCCTCCATAGATAAGAGGTAGGAAACTGTGGTTATAAAGCCTGCTTGCGCCCGCTTATTCACGACCCCATCCGCGCTTCCAACAACTGCTTGTGAAAATTGCTGGAAAACCTACATTGTATTTGAGTTGCTAGAGAGACAGAATTCCGTCCACGCCTCCGTTTTGGTGAATCTTTCCCAAAGCTGCTTGTTGTTGACACAGCCTATGTCTGGGCAGTTGATGTCCCCAGCGAAATAGCTGTAGGATCGAGCGCGGCACCCGCCGCAGATATATTTGTCTTCACAGCTTCCACAGCCAAAAGACTGACCATCGACCTCGTACGACTTCAAATCATCTCTAGTTCTGAGCTTCCAAAACAATTGGTCGTGATCCCATATTCGGTCAAAATTATCCTTTAAGATGTTGCCCCTAACAGTGTCCTTGTTCGTAGGGAAGAAGACGCAAGGTTTAAGGTCGCCGTTGGGCTCCATGCACATGTAGAGCCTTGCTGCTCCACATCCGCCTAGAAAGTTAGCAATGTTCTCCACACCTTTCATAGCTGCATAGTGGGCAGAGACGGCGAATTCCTGTTTCTTATTCTTAGCTATTCTTTTAACAACGCTTGCGTATTGAGGACACGTGCTGAAGAAACGATCCACTCTCACGGTGGTCTTTCCGTATTTCTCCTCCTCTTCTTTGGCTTTTATGGATAAGTCAACGATTCTTCTGCCGATGTTCTCCAGAACATGAAGGCGTTCGTCTGGAGTCAAGTCCAATTGGACATAGTTTCTAGCTCTTCCTGTGGGAATGTAGTTGAAATGCATGAAACGAGCATCTAGGTCATCAGCAAGTTTGAGTATCTGCTCAACCTCATCAAGGTTTTCTTTCTGTATTGTTGTAGCTATGCAAGTGTCGAGTCCTTCGTTTACGCTGTTCTTTATCCCTTGCATAGTCTTCTCGAAGCATCCCGGTACTCCTCGAAACCTCTCATGCACCTCTTTGGTTGCACCGTCGAGGCTTATCTCCACGTAATCTATATCCAAATCCTTCAGTCGTTTCACGTTGTCCTGAGTGAGTAAGGTTCCGTTGGTTGCGATGCTCAAAAAGGGTATTCTCTTTCTTGCGTAAGCTGCGACTGTGAAAAAATCTTTACGCATCAAGGGTTCGCCGCCAGAGAAAGAAAGCGCTGGAAGGCCGACTGAAGCTATTCTGGAGAGCTTGTCAATGACTAGGAAGGCTTCTTCTGTAGAGAGTTCAGATCGATACTTCCCGGCGTCTTGGTAGCAATGCTTGCATTTAAGGTTGCACAGGTACGTGAAGTTCCAGACAACTTCGAAGGGGCCGGCAGGAGTGAACGGGATTCGGATGCCGTGCTTTTCAATGCCCTTCATCATCAAGATGAAGCCTTTCAACCAAGCGTCTCCGTATTTGGGATCGAGAAAGTGCTGTTTCATGAAGTTCTTGTCGGCCCTCATTATCCTGCTTCCGGCTTCGTAGAAGGGCTTCGCGACCTTCCTGCTTAGATCCCTACACCTTCCACAGAGGCTAACGTCATAACCCAGAAATTGCCTCAAAGAGTTTACCATCAGGCTGCCGTCCCTCTCACATTCTACGTCGAATTTTGAGATCACTGTTCTCAATGCCGGGTTCACTACAGTTGAAAGGAAACGGTTTTCAATCGCTTCTATGTGCATCTCCCTCAATCCACACGGAAACGGCAATCTTACGTTAAGCATGCAAGTTGGATTAAAGAATATCTGTAGAGCAACGTCAAACAATGGGACGTTCTATAGACAACGGCGTCTTGTAGATTCTGCCCACAATCTAAGTCCCACTAGTCAGCGGCTCGAATGGTTCGCGAGAAAGCGGGCCCGAGGGGATTTGAACCCCCGGTCTCCGGCTCCGAAGGCCGGCGCCTTAATCCAGACTGGGCTACGGGCCCCTGAGAAGAATGTCACATAGATGATTAAAGAGTTTCTTTGTCGACCCTAACTGGAAGCAAACGACAGCGCGGAACATACATAATGCTTGAACCCGTGGCATTAGCACTTTGCTGGCTCTACTAGTCTTAGGGTGGAAGACGCTACAATCAGAAGAAGCTCAAGCCAAGGCGAACCTCCTCCGTTTATCTGAAAATGCTTATAATCGGCAGTAGTTATTTTCATTCTGTGCGCACAATGGGCCGGTAGCTCAGCATGGCTGGAGCGTTCGGCTGATAACCGAAAGGTCGAGAGTTCAAATCTCTCCCGGCCCACTTTTAATCACATTTTTAATCTTGGACTCCTCTCTAAACCCGTGAATCTATTGATTGGAAACTATGAGGTATCGAGATTCAAAGGTTTAGGGAGCTTTCCATCAATGTCGCTGAAGTCGTATTCTTTTGCCAGCTGTGCAGCAAGAAGCACTTTTCCTGATTTTCGCATCAGATTCGGATCCGATGCAAGAGCTGCAACTGCGCGGCCGACGAACTGCGGTGATTCCGAATTGCTTAGGTCGAAGAACTCTTTGGCTTGCATGACTCGCTCAGTTCTTACGAGTCCAGGATAAAGCGAAACAACCGCGACGCTATGTCTTCTTAGTTCTTCCGCCATATCTGAGCTGAATTTGTCAGTCGCTGCTTTGGATGCACCGTAGATTGCGTTTCCCATATACTTCTGAGCCGCCCAGAAAGAGATGTTGACGATTAAACCACTCTTCTGTCTAATCATAATCGCGGCAGCATACTGACTTGAAACAAAGAGAGCTCGCACGCCGCCTCGAAACATAGCATCCCATCTCCACAGCGGCTGCTCCCAGAACGGATTGCTCCAAGTGAACTCACCGTTCTCAGTCATGTTCTCGTACCCTCCCCATACACTATTGACCAGAATATCGAGGCGTCCTTGTTCACGGGAGATCTGTTCAAAAACGGATTTTACCTGCGTGTCTTCCCGATGATCACAGGCTATCGCGATACATTTGCCGCCGAGGTTCTCCACTTCATCAACAGTCTGAGCCAGGCTACCGTAGAGTCTCTCGCTCCTTGCCCGGGAGGTCTCGCCGTGATGTACACGATGGCTCTTGCTTCGCCCAAGCCCAGAGCTATTCCCTTTCCAACGCCTCGGCTTGCTCCTGTTACCAATGCGATTTTTCCGGTTAGGTCAAACATTTTGACTCATCTTTCCTAACCTAGACTTCAATCAGTCTCTTAAAGCTGTTCAATGAGTACGCTGAACCATCGCAACATTTGCGTGCGCATAGTCCAAGGAATCTGGACCTTGCTAGGCAAAAAGAGGGAGGTTTGCGGAGAAAAGATTTTGGGAGATATCACCAGGGCGGGAGAGATTCAAATCCAACTCCTCGTATGGATCTTCGATTCTATTGGTGTCGTAGACTACGTTTCGTCAAATCTGACGAGAAGTCCTTTTGAATGGCTGAGAACACTGGAAACGCATGACACGTGGCTATGCTGCTTTTTCTACACTCTTCTGGCAATCGAACGGAGTTCCCAAGCCACCTTCCATCAAGATT
>JGI2172J19969_10000050_pt1 | contig 40013 bp, 31 predicted proteins | sample DeeMarSWOR230_32_FD_19969 | JGI IMG/M metagenome (IMG submission 19969)
GGTTTACGCCTGTATCGCCAAATGGAATCTCCCTGAGATCAAAGTCATCCGCTCCCTGAAGTTCAAATTAAAGGACCTGGGCTATCGCTACAGGTTGACTTTAAAATTATAGGGGTCGCATCTTATCATTTGAAGTGAAAAAACGGAAAAAGAGATGGAAATGTTAAATTATGAGATGCGATCCCTCAAGATAATCAGGTGGATCACTTTATCAGCGGGGTTTGCTGGTCCTTTGTTTTATTGTATTTTCACGGTTATAGCTATACAAAACTTCCCAGGGACTTTTTCCGCAACTCATTATTATTTGAGTGTTTTAGGAAACTTGAATAAAAATCCTGAGGGCGCCATATTTTTCAACCTGGGAGTTATGGTTTCCGGATTATCTCTTTTAGTATTCTATGTCGGTTTTGTGCTCTGGAATGCATTACGAGAAAAAAGCAAAATCCTGTGGGGTGTTTTGATATTTGGATCCATGAACGGGTTCTCCATATTCATGTCAGGAGTTTATCCCGAAGTTCCGGATTATCAAAAACATTTCACCTGGAGTTTACTTATTTTTATAGCGTTTATACCTGTTTTGATCCTCATCAGCCTCTATCTGAAAAGATATTCCGGATTGAATAAAGTCATCAGTTATTCAGGTTTCGTATTGGCGGCTTACAATCTTATTTTTGTTATATATACATTGACTGAAGGAACAACAAGCGGCGCATTATTGGAATGGATATCCGTTTTCAGTTATATAGGATGGATTATGCTGTATGTAATCAACCTTATTTCTATCGTTGAAAGAAGAGATGAATTGCTAAAAAGTTACTCGTACCGCAGGGAGTCGACCGGATTGGCCCTTGCAGCCTTGATAGACTGATAACTAACTGTAATAAGGGCAATGACCAGAGCCAGAGCTGCGGAAAGAATAAAATTCCATAGGTTGACATTGATTCTATAAGCAAAATTTTGAAGCCATCTGTTCGAAAAAAACCAAGCGAGGGGCCAAGCGATAGAGTTTGCGATCAGCACCCATTTAACCAATCCCCTGGATAATAAGCAGACAATTCCTGATACAGATGCTCCCAGCACTTTGCGTATTCCAATCTCTTTTGTTTTTTGCTCTGCCGTAAATGACGTGAGACCAAATAAACCAAGACAGGCGACGAATATGGTAATCAAGGTAAAGTAAATAAAACTTTGACCCAGCGTTTGTTCGGACCTATACATTCTATCAATCCCTTCATCAAAAAATGAATAGCTAAAAGGATATTCAGATGAAAATTCATTAATCTTTTTCTCTATAAAAGAGAGAGTGTCGGCAATATCATTTGAACTTATTTTTATTGATAGGTAAGTGGCTTCCTCCCACTCATTTTGAATAAGACTCAGTACCAATGGTTCAATCTTCCGGTGAAGTGATAAAAAATGAAAATCATCCACCACTCCAATGACAACTCCATCCTCGTTTCCCCATTGATTAAACCTTTTGCCGATGGGGGCTTTCCACCCGATGGCTTTTACAGCCGTTTTGTTTAATAAATAGGCCTGCTCGATATCAGTAGTGATTCGCTTTGAAAAGTTTCTCCCTTCCAACAACTCAATACCATAAAGGTCTAAAAAATTATAATCGACGAACCCACGAGTAAATCTAATATTTTCATCGGTTTTACCTTCCCATTTGGCGCCACCGCCACCTGTTATCAGGGATGGCAATTTATTTGAAACAGAAACATCAGTAATTTGAGAATACTGACTCAGCTCATTTTTTAAAGGTTCGTAATCCTTTTCTAAATTCATCCCTGCTGCAGGGACGATAATGATATGATCCTTTCTAAAACCCAGGTCTCTGTTTTTTATATAACTCAGTTGATTGTATACGGTAAATGTACAGATAATTAAACCAATGGAAAAAACGAATTGAAAAATAACAAGAGAATTGCGAACTCCGGAAGATTTTTTTGCGCCGACCTTAAATCCCCCTTTGAGCGTGTTTAATGGACTGAATGACGATAAAAAAAACGCGGGATAGCTGCCGGAAATCGTTCCGATTAAAACAATAATACAGATTAGAGCGAATAGCATCCAACTGTCATAAAGAAAATTAAAATCCAGCTCTCTGTCAATTAATGATTCGAACGCTGGGAGTAAAAGTTTGACAAGAAAAAGAGAAAAAATGAGCGAAATAATTGCAAAGAGAATAGATTCTCCTAAAAACTGCCTGATAAGGTGAAGCCTGTTCGCGCCAACGATTTTTCTTATTCCCACTTCCTTGAAGCGGTGGGCTGACCGTGCTGTTGAAAGATTCATATAGTTAAAGCAGGCAATAAGAATGCTGATAAAGGCGATTCCTGAAAATAAATAGATATACCTGATATCACCGCTTTTCCCGATCGGAGGGTTTATGTTATTCAGGTATATTTTTGTTAACGCCTGAAGATGAAACTCATTTTGTGATCTCTCGCCAATATGTCTTTCCACTAAAGCTTGAATTTTACTCTCAAGAATATTGGGATTGCAGCCTTTTTCCAGTTGAACGTATGTTGCAGAAAACCAGTGCGTCCAATTTATTAGATCGTCTTTTCTTCCCCGATAGCTCGTGTAATACGTAGTGCTTAACGATATGAGAAAATCAAATTGTAAATGAGAGCTGGCCGGAACATTTTTTAATACTCCGGTAATTTTATAATCATATCTGTTTTCAAATTTTAATATTCTTCCCATCGGGTCTTCATGACCAAAATATTTTTCAGCCATTTCCTGGGTTAATACGACAGAGAAGGGTTCACTCAGTGCCGTTTGTGGATCGCCAGAAATCAGGGGAAAGGTAAAAATCTCTAAAAATTCAGGATCGACGATTAAAAATCTATCCTCTAGATAACGGTTACCTTCATAATTGATTAATCCCTTAAAATCTACATAGTCTCCCCAGGGGCAGACTCTCGCCGCGCTGATCACTTCAGGTAAATCGTCCACTAGGGCGGATTTCAAAGCTCCCGGAGACAGAGAATTCCAGTCCGTCTCTTTTTTGTTTATTACTCTATAAATGTTTTCGGCATTCTCGTGGTATCTGTCGTAACTCAACTCATGATGAACATAAACCAACATGAGGATCGTACAAGTCAATCCTATAGCAAATCCGGAGATATTGATAAAAGAATACAATTTGTGTCTTTTAATAATCCTTAGAGTGATTTTTAAATAATTTGTGATCATGACGGCTCTCCAATAAATCTGATTTTTTAAATAACAGGGAATCGATTTTGCGATTTGAATCCAGTACCAGAGCATGGTTTTAAGAGGTCCTGACTGAGAGCAAATCTCAAGATATTCTTCTCTGAAGTCTCCCAGAGAAGTAAAATGCCCCCTATCAGGATAGATGCGACTGAGAATCCATTCAGCAAATTTGGGCGGATTCCCGAAGTCTTTTTTGGTCATAGTTCTTCTTTCAGAATCCTCAGCCGTATACCGTCCCAGCCTTCATCAGAAATCGTCTTAATCTCTATTAAAGCTCGTATCCCACTTGGAGTGAGTTTGTAGATACGCTTTCTTTTTCCACCTCTCTTCGCCGTCGGTTCGCTGAGATAAGAGTCAAGTAATCCTTTCTTTTCTAGTCGATCCAGTGGATCATAGATAGCACCGAACGACCAATCTTGTTTCGTTAACTTAAGAAGTTGTTTTTTAATCGGGAGACAATAGGCATTTTCTTTTAACCTCCAAACCGCGAGTAAAACCAGTTCTTCAGGTCTAGATAAAAATTTCATTTTCAGTTTTCCTATTTTCTCTGGATAATAAGAAAAATAGAGATTTTTGTCAAGAGATATTTTCTCAGGATAGCAAGAAAAATGTTGAATAAATTGAATAATGAGATGTAATCAACTTAGTGCTCTCTAATAAAATGCAGAACAAGTTATCCTAAATTTCACAAATTGGCTTTCGTAAAAAAAGAAAAAAATAGGAAAAGAGGGGACAGGCCCTTTTTGAAAGGCTGCCTGTCCCCTGGATTGGCAGGAACTACCTTTCTTTTATTCCGGTGGCTTTGTACTGCGAGGGATTATCTACGGGAACGATGATCTCGTCTGCCCTGGCTACGACTTTTCCCTCAGGATTGGTCAGCACGGCTCGGCGGGCGATAAAACGGCGCTCTTTTTTGACCAGCATTACATAGCCTTTCAGGATCCACGTTCCTTTTTTATCCGGAATCTCAGCTTTGGCCTGCCCGAAGTCGATAAGATCAGCGTCATATTCTTTTGATTCCCAGCTTTTTCTGGCAGAGAGCACTCTGCATCCCATCATATTCCTGAAGTCGGTGCTGTACACCGGTTCCGCCTCTGTTTCTTCCTCGAGACTAGGCTCCAACTGTGACTCAAACTGGAGGAACATCAGGACGACGTCGTTTCCATGGCGCATGGCGAGCAGGGTCTCGTTTTTGTCGTCAGCCGTGAATGGAGCATCGTAGTCTTTTCCTGTCTCTAAGTCTTTAAAATGGACCTTTCCGGAAAAATGGTCGTACGCCTTCTCACATCCCTCTGTGGGGAAATTGATCAAAAATCCATGCAGCTTACTGTAAATGGAAGAACCGAACATGGCCATAAGAACATCCGCTTCTCCATAGGATTGCCGCTCCATATCCGATATCTTTCCATTAAAGAAGTTCATTATTTCCTTTTTGGCTCTCTCTTCGTCTCTGGGTTTGATGCGGGGAAGGGTGTAGTAGTTCATCCTGTTTTCCGGGATTCGCTTGAGTTGGGCCGGGTCGGTGAGCCGGGCGGAGAAGAGATAATAGTGCAGGTTAACCGGGATCGATCGGTTCTTGACCTGTTCGAGCCAGTAACTGGCTTCTTCCCTCACTTCTCTATCCGGGTCGTTCTTGGAGATATCCTCCAGAAGAGTGAGGACGCCGCGAGTGTATTTGCTCCCCAGAAGGAGAACAACTTTTTTTCTGACCTGGGGGTCTTTATCTGTCTCGATGATTTCTTTAAGGAGAGGAATCGCTGCTTCCAGTTCCAGCTCGATCAATGAGTTCAGCGCGATAAGCTTCAGGTCGGTTTCCGTCTTTTTTTCTGTTTCATAGACGTGCTGGATCAGGCTTTTGTATTCTGTCTTGCCTGTCAGTGCCAGTTCTCCTGCTATTTCCACTCTCAATTCCTGGGCGTCATCCGTCCAGACGCTTTCAGGATAATGTCCGATAAGGAGCTCCAGTTTTTGAAAGGCTTCTTCTTTGAGGGCGATCACCTTGTCCTTGTCCACCTCCTCTCTGGATGTCCTGTTCAACGATTGCGCCAGCCAGTAAAAGGCTTCGGCTCTCATTTGGCCGGAAGGATATTTTTTGAGGTAGAACTCCAGTTGTTCTTTCGCCTTTCTCCAGTATCTTTTGAACACATAGTCTTTTGCTTTCAAGAATATATCGAGCTCCTCATCCGCAAATGTGATGTTTTCGTAGTTTGAATCTGTGCCGGTTATTTCCGATTCCCAATTTGGTGACTCCGTCATACATAATGCCAGGCTGAAGCAGGTCAGCAGGAGTCCGGCCAGGCTCACAAACAAGAATCTTTTCAATATATTCATCGCATCCTCCATTAGATGGTGGTTTTCGTAGTCAAGAGGATCTTGACTTTGAATTTAAGCTCGTTCTCCCGGACTATCCGGGCGAGCTGATCCGCTGAATCCTGGTCCTGAGGCCTCAGGTTGGATATCCCCACCAGGATCAGCTCCAGGTCCTCCAGAAACTGCTGAAGATAGGGGTCGCCTCTTTCCGTGACCAGATATTTCAAGAGTTTGGTTTGAAGCAGCATATCTTCAATGACTTTTTTCTCTATGTCGGATATCTGGTCCTGTTTCCGGGCATCGGTCCGGTTCATGAAAGAAACCAGGATGAGCTCCAGTTTTTCCGCGTATCTTTCGACGGGCATATCATACCCTTGGCTGGCGAAAGATCCGGGCTGGCCCGGAGCAGGGGCCTGAAATAAGAACAGTTTTCCGGCGAGAAAGCCGAGGACAAACACAGCTAAAACTCCAGAGCTGACGAGAGCTAATTTTTTATAAGAGAAGACATTCTTCCATCTTATCTTTTTGGGCAAGGTTTGAGATTGAATGATCTGCCAGGATTTTTCCTTATTGGGGAGGGGAATATCTTCTTTGTCTTCGAAAAAAGAGCTGAGCTGCGCGGATTTGGCATGTATCCTGGAGCAGTCGGGGCAGGCCCGGAGGTGTTCCTCCAGCCGTGTTTTTTCCGACGGCGTTAATTTCCCGAAAACGCTTACGGTGATAAGATTTTTGCATTCTTCGCAGTTCATTGTTCCCCCCACAGCGGCTCCAGCTTTTTTCTCAATTTGGAGACCGCTCTATTCAGGTGTTTTTTGACAGTGCTTTCGCTGCACTGGACATGAGCCGCGATATCTTTTATGGCGAGATGCTGCAGGTGCCTCAGGTCGAATATGACGCGCTGTTTGGGTGATAAGACACGGAATGCTTTTTTCAGCTGGGCGACCGCACGAGCTGCGATGGCCGATTCTTCAGGTGAAGAATCTTGGGCTTCCGGTTCGCTGTAGAGAGTAGAAAGAGAATCTGTCTGGTCGAGCTTTCGGCTTTTCCGTTTTCTGAGGTGTTCGATTGAACAATGGACTCCTATCTGGTAGATCCAGGAAGAGAAGTTGGGGTTGATGTTGAAATCGAAACTCCGGATATTCTTGAAAGCTTTGATGAATGTCTCCTGCATGACGTCCTCGGCATCCTGAGGCGATTTCGTGTAGCGGTAAGCAAGCCTGTAGATCATTTGGTAATTGCTCTCATACAAATTCCGGAATGCATTCTCATTGCCTTCCTTGGCCAGGATTATGACCATTTCGCTGTTCATGTCCATCGCCAGTTCTTGACTCATCATATAGGTAATACGCTGAAAAGTCAGCTCAGGACGACAGCTTTAAGTCCACGAATGGTGGATTTATCTTAGGAATTTTGGAATTTTATGATAGACAGACTATTCCGCGAATAGTCTCTCTTTTGAATAAAGATGACGGTTCAACCGTACTCTCCATAGAGGAGTTCAAAAATGGTTTTTCTTGAAAGAAGCGATATCATTCCTGTCTGCCCTCACTGCCTTGCGGAATTAAAGACCTTGCATTTTCGGGGGCTGACCAGCACCCTGGGAAAAAGGTACATCTACTTTTGTCCACACTGCCGAAAGGTTCTAGGCATATCCCACCGCAAGGGCTTCTGGATGGGTTGAGATGAATTAAAATGTCTCCGGATTACAGCGAAAAGCCCTTTGCTTTGGTATAGACGTAACATGAAATTCCAAAGATGACCTTCCCGGCATAGCAAATCCAGTAGACAACGGGAATCCTGAACATAAGGGGCAGAGCAAATAATAGCGCTATGATAACAGTCATGATTATTCTGGGTTTTACCTCGGCGGCCAGAAAAGCGTAGATAAAAAGAAAGATGACGATAAGATTTATGACGAGCGCAACGGCCCTGAAGTAGTGCAAGATCTGTCCTTTGAGGCGATTATTTTATCTGTGAAGATATCCTGCTCTAAATATAGAATAAATCCACGTTCAAGTCCATGAGTGGGGGAGTCATCTTAGGGATTATGCGGGGGTCTTGAAAATACACAACCTGTTATCTGAGAAAACTTCCCCTTTGACTTTACATAGTCACAGGCTTAAATTATTATTATGGTTCTTATTGGAGGTCAGATGTTTCATTCAACGACCATAATCTGTATCCGTCATCAGGGAAAAGTGGCCATAGCCGGAGACGGCCAGGTTTCCCTCGGTGAAACCGTGCTGAAGCAAAAAGCCAACAAGATCAGGCTTCTTTATAAGGGTAAAGTCCTGGCCGGGTTTGCCGGGGCTACCTCCGATGCTTTTGCCCTGTTTACACGGTTCGAGGCCAAACTGGAGGAATTTCGCGGGAACCTCTCTCGCGCAGCCATTGAGCTGGCCAAGGACTGGAGAATGGACAAAGCGCTCCGCCGGCTGGAGGCTCTGTTGATCGTGGCCGATAAGGATAATTCTTTCCTGATTTCAGGGACAGGAGACGTTGTCGAGCCGGATGACGGGATCATCGCCATCGGCTCGGGAGGCCCGTTCGCCCTGGCTGCTGCCCGGGCTTTGCTCAAACACACCAAACTCACTGCCAGGGAAATCGCCCTGCAGGCCATGGAAATCAGCGCCGGTATTTGTGTTTACACCAATAACCAGATCACCATCGAGGAATTGTAAATGGCAATTGTACTACCTGAAAGTTTTATGATATCTGCGGGAAAGCCCAGCGAGACAGAGCTCACTCCCCAGGAGATTGTCGCTGAGCTGGACAAATACATCATCGGCCAGGATGCCGCCAAAAAGGCGGTGGCCATAGCCTTGCGCAACCGCTACCGCCGGAGAAAGCTTCCTCCCGAACTTGCCGATGAGATCGCTCCCAAGAACATACTCATGATCGGCCCTACCGGAGTCGGAAAGACCGAGATATCCCGGAGGCTGGCCAGGCTGACCTATTCTCCTTTCCTGAAGATCGAAGCCAGCAAATTCACCGAAGTCGGCTATGTCGGCCGCGATGTCGAGTCCATGATCAGAGACCTGGTGCGGATCTCCGTGGATATGGTGAAATCGGAGAAGATCGAGGAAGTGAGGGAGAAAGCCGAGAGAAACGTGGAGGAGAAGATACTGGACCTGCTGCTTCCCCCTCTGCGGAGAAAAGCCGAGCCTCCTGACCCCAACGAACAGGCCCGTTTCCAGGAGACAAGGGAAAAATTGAGGAAGCAGCTCAGAGATGGCGTGCTCGAAGACAGGATGCTGGAGATCGAGGTCAAAGAGAAGATGGCTCCGCCCCTGGAGATATTTTCCAACAGCGGGATGGAAGAGATCGGGATTCATATCCAGGAGATCATTCCCGGATTCCTGGGAGGTAAATCCAAGAGACGGAGGGTCAAAATAAAAGAGGCCCGGGAATACCTATTGGAAGACGAACAGAAGCGGCTGATCGACATGGAACAGGTATCCCGGCTGGCTGTGGAGCGGGTCGAGCATTCGGGGATAATCTTTTTAGATGAGGTGGATAAGGTTGCCGGCCGGGAGGGGGGGCGCGGTCCGGAAGTCAGCCGTGAGGGCGTCCAGAGAGACCTCCTTCCCATAATCGAAGGCACGACTGTTAACACCCGCTACGGGTTGGTGCGGACAGACCATATTCTGTTTATCGGAGCAGGCGCTTTCCATGTGACCAAGCCCTCTGACCTCATTCCCGAGCTCCAGGGAAGGTTTCCGATCCGGGTGGAACTCACCTCCCTGGATAAGGAAGATTTCATCAGGATCCTGACCGAGCCGGAAAACGCTCTCGTCAAGCAGTACAGAGCTCTGATGGGAACCGAAGGCATCCAGGTGGAATTCAGCCAGGATGCGGTCGACGAAATTGCTGAGATCGCGGAAAAAGTCAACGAGGATGCGGAGAACATCGGAGCCCGCCGCCTCCATACGGTCATGGAAAAAGTGATGGAAGAGATCTCCTTCAAGGCTCCGAATATACGGAAGAAGAAAATCTTGATCGATAAAAAATATGTCCAAAAACAGCTCGAAGATATAATCGAAGACCAGGATCTAAGACGCTTCATCCTTTAATGAAGAAATTCTTCCCCATCCTTATCCTCGCTTCCCTNCTGGTTTCNCTNNTTTCCTGCGGAAAAAAAGGGCCTATTCTNCCNCCGGTCCCCAGGNTCATCCAGAAGGTCGAAGCTTTGGAGATATGCCAGNGAGGGGAAAANCTGCTTCTTGAATGGGANAATCCCACCGCCTACATCGACGGCAGCCCGGTGCCTGAGATCACTGCCGTCGANATCTGGGTCACAGAGATAGAAAAGGAAAGCACGGGAAAGGAGGGAACCGAAGCAGAGGAGCCGGGTGNAAAGAAAACGGGAAAAANCGGGAAGNATGAAAAAGAGANNCCTGAAAAAAAGAAAAATCTGACTTCAGAGGAGTTTGATAAGAAGGCCAGGCTTTTGGCATTGGTGGAGCAAAGAGAATTCTTTCAGCACTTGGTCAATCCCGACAGGCAGCCCAGGAGATACCGCTATTCCTATCTCCTCTCAGAGAGAGATTTCGAGTTGGACAGGTTGGTTTTCAGCCTGAGAGTGAAAGGAAAAGGGAGAAGGAAATCAGAATTCTCGCGGCTGCTTTCGGTGAGACCCGCAGTCATCTCCCTGCCTCCCCGGGAGGTAAAGGCATCCCTTTTCCAGGATCGGATCGAGATCAGCTGGAAAGCGGCTGATAAGAACTATGACCAGACATCGCCGGCCAGATACAAAGGCTATAACGTCTATCGGTCAGAGGAAAACGTTCAGCCCCGCCGGCTGAATGAGAAGCTGGTCAAAGAGGAAAGATTTAGTGATAGCGGCTTTCTCCTGGGAAAGGTCTATCGCTATTTTGTCCGCGCATCAGCCACTGAACCGCCGCTTTTCATGGAAAGCGAGGATTCGGATGTTGTCGAAGTCCAGGCTAAGGACATGTTCGCGCCCGCAGCCCCTTCCGGTTTGGTCTCCATCGCCGCTGAGAGTTCCATCTCCTTAACCTGGGATAGCAACACAGAAGCGGATTTGGCTGGCTACAGGGTTTGGCGGCGGGTGGAAGGAGAGTCCGATTTCAAACTGCTCACTCCCCAGCCTATCCTGGCGAACGCGTTCAGCGATGCCAAAGTTGAAAAGAATAAGAGATATGATTATGCTGTTACCGCCGTGGATAAGGCCGGGAACGAAAGCTCCAGGTCAAAGAGTATTTCAGAGATCATAAAGGATGAAATTTTATGAAAATCTATCGCTACAGGCATAAAGGAAAAACCTATTATGGAATCTTAAAGGAAGAGAACCTTCATCCGGTTGAAGGTTCGATCTTCAGGAGATACCGGGTGAAAAAAACGGGGCTTCCGATAAGCGAAGCCACCCTTCTTGCGCCGGTGGTGCCGTCCAAGATTGTTGCGGTCGGAGCAAACTACAAAAATCATGCCCTGGAAATGGGAAGGCCGTTACCTGAAGATCCATTGATCTTCCTTAAACCGCCTTCCTCAGTCGTGGGCCCGAACGATATCATCGTCTACCCGAAAATGTCCAAGCGGGTCGATTTTGAAGGCGAGCTGGCCTTGGTCATGAGAAAAAGGGCTCGCCAGCTTGATGAGGACGCAGATGTGGAGGATTATATCCTGGGCTACACCTGCTTCAATGATGTCACGGCTCGTGACCTTCAAATCAAGGACGGACAATTCACCCGGGCCAAGTCCTTTGATACGTTTGCCGCTGTTGGCCCCTGCGTTGTGACCGATCTCGAGCCTTCCGGTCTAAAGATTAAGACATTTCTCAACGGGAAACTCAAGCAGTCCTCCAGCTTGAAAAACATGATTTTCACTATCCCTTTTTTGGTCAGGTTCATCTCTCGGATCATGACCCTTGAACCGGGCGATATCATCACGACGGGAACTCCGGCAGGAGTTGGCCCCATGTCTCCTGGGGATAGAGTGGATGTCCAGATTGAGGGCATCGGGATACTCTCTAACACCGTCATGAAGGTCAAGAGCTAATCCATATGCGTTGACGATCGTACCAATCTTTGGGGGGTTCAAGGAGGTATGCCCCCCTTGGTCACAGGGCGCAGGTTGGTGCCCAGACCGAGAAGGAGAGGCAGCGAGAGGAAGCGAGCGTCGGAAGGGAGGAAGTCAGTTCCCCTTTCAAGTTGGCTTAGTTGTCATTGCGAGCGCATTGATGAAGCAATCTTATATTAAAAAAAATCAATTACCAGATTTTTCTTAAGGGATTGCCGCGCTTCGCTCGCAATGACACCAGGACGGGATTGCCGCGCTTCCTCCGGTCGCTCGCAATGAAAATGCAGAAGTGTTTAATGCGATTGTATTCGGTAGAATATTAACTCAATAATTCGGTAACGCTTTGAATATGTCAATTTTCGTATCTTTTGGACTTCAATAAAATGTCGGTAAGTGATATAACATACGGGAAAGGAGAGAGAAGCTTGAATGCGCTTGACTGTGTTCAGTATCTCTCCGTTTTAGCTTATGATAAGTGGAGGTCTTCATGAAAATTTTTCTGGATACGGCCAATTTGGAACAGATCAAGGAAGCAGCGAGTTGGGGAATCCTGGACGGCGTGACGACCAATCCGACTCTGGTTTCCAAGGAGAATATGAAATTTGAAGAACTGGTCAGAAAGATCTGCAAGATCGTCCCCGGACCCGTCAGCGTGGAGAGTGTATCCACCAAGGCCAAGGATATCGTCGAAGAGGCTCGGGGCNTGGCCNAACTGGCGGACAATATCGCAGTGAAGATACCGATCGGGATAGAGGGGCTGAAGGCGACAAAAATACTATCCGGCGAAGGGATAAAAGTCAACACCACCCTGGTCTTTTCTTCGAACCAGGCCCTGCTGGCAGCCAAAGCCGGGACCGCGTTCGTCAGCCCTTTCATTGGCCGGCTCGACGATATCTCCCAGGAAGGGATGGTCTTGGTCGACGAGATAGTCGCCATCTACAACAACTACGGGTTTGAAACGGAAGTCATTGTGGCCAGCATACGCCACCCTCTCCATGTCGTGGAAGCAGCTCTGACCGGAGCGGACATCGCCACCATCCCTTTTCCGGTCCTGGAGAAGATGGTCAAGCATCCCCTGACCGATATCGGGATTGAAAGATTTTTAAAGGATTGGAGTAAGGTCAAGCGTTAAATCCTCATTTGAGTGAGGAAGCGATGACTATCGAAAAAAAATTAGAAGATTTAAGGAAAAAGACAAAACTGGCTGAACTCGGCGGAGGCGAGGAAAGAATAGAAAAGCAGCATCAGGCCGGGAAACTGACCGCCCTGGAAAGGATCCTTCTCCTGCTTGATGACGGCTCTTTCCAGGAAATGGACAAGCTCGTGGTCCATCAGAGCCATGATTTCGGGATGGAGAAGAAGAGGGTCTACGGAGACGGGGTCGTGACCGGGCACGGGACGATCGACGGCCGGACAGTGTTCATCTTTGCCCAGGATTTCACTGTGTTCGGCGGCTCCTTGAGCGGGGCGAACGCGGCCAAGATCGTGAAGATCATGGACCTGGCCATGAGGAACGGCCTCCCGATTATCGGCCTCAATGATTCTGGAGGTGCCCGCATCCAGGAAGGAGTGGCTAGCCTGGGGGGATACGCGGATATTTTTTTGAGGAATGTCCTGGCCTCCGGGGTCATTCCCCAGATATCGGCCATCATGGGTCCCTGCGCCGGGGGAGCTGTCTATTCCCCGGCCATCACCGATTTCATCATTATGGTCAAGGATGCCAGCCGGATGTTCATCACCGGACCGGACGTCATCAAAGCCGTGACCCATGAAGACGTGACCATGGAAGAGTTGGGAGGAGCTGAGGCTCATAATACCATAAGCGGAGTGGCCCACTTCGCGGCCGAGGATGAGAAGCATACTCTGGAAATTATTCGTGAGCTTCTTTCCTTCATCCCGGATAATAACCTTGAAGATCCTCCTTACAGAGAGACCTCGGATCCTCCGGACAGGGTAAGCGATAAGCTCAATTTCATGGTCCCTGATGATCCCAACCTGCCTTATGACATACGGGATGTTATCAAAGAAGTCCTGGATGACAGCTATTTCTTCGAGGTCCAGGAGCATTACGCAAAGAATATCGTGATTGGGTTTGGCCGGCTGGGAGGAAGATCGGTGGCTATCGTGGCCAACCAGCCCGATGTCCTGGCCGGGGCACTGGATATAAACGCCTCGGATAAAGGAGCGCGGTTCGTCCGTTTCTGCGATGCCTTCAACATACCGCTTATCACTTTTGAAGACGTGCCTGGATTTTTGCCCGGTGTTGCCCAGGAGCACGGGGGCATCATTCGGCATGGAGCCAAGCTTCTCTACGCCTTCGCTGAGGCCACCGTACCCAAGGTGACCATCATCACCCGTAAAGCCTACGGCGGAGCCTACTGCGTTATGGCTTCCAAGCATATCCGGGCCGATATCAATCTGGCTTTCCCCACAGCCGAGATCGCCGTGATGGGGCCTGAAGGGGCGGTGGAGATCGTCTACAAGCGTGAGCTCGATAAGGCAGGGAAAAAACAGAAACAGGCGAGGGTCGATGAGTTTCGCCGGAAGTTTGCCAATCCTTACATTGCCTGTGAAAAGGGCTATCTTGATGAGATCATCGAGCCCAAGCTTACCCGGCCCAAGCTGATTGCCGCTCTCCAGATGCTGGAGAACAAGCGGGATAAGAATCCTCCCAAAAAGCACGGCAATATACCGCTGTAGCTGGATTGCAAGAGGCAGTAAGAACACAATGAAGAGGATATAAGAAATGGCGGAAATGCGGAGCAACGGTCTTTTATGATAGAATGATGACCGCAGTGATTTGACCGAACAGCGGATCGATACAATGGCCAAGATGTTCAAGAAAGTGCTGATCGCCAACAGGGGGGAGATCGCGGTCAGGATTATCAGGGCGTGCCGAGAGCTGAGCATTATACCCGTGGCAGTCTACTCAGACGCGGACAGGAAAGCCCTCCACGTCAGGCTGGCAGAGGAAGCCTACCCTATCGGCGAGTCCATCCCTTCCAAGAGCTACCTCAATATCGAGAGGATCATCGAGGCAGCCAGGAAGAGCGGGGTAGAGGCTCTCCATCCCGGTTATGGATTCCTGGCTGAGAACCCGGAGCTGGTGACAAAGTGCGAGAAAGAAGGAATCGTCTTCATCGGGCCTCCTTCGGAGCCGATGGAAATCATGGGAAATAAAACCGCCTCCCGGAAAAAGATGACTAAGGCAGGGGTTCCGGTCATTCCCGGGACTCTTGAATCCTTAAAGGGGGAAAAGGACCTGAAGGAAAAAGCTGAAGGAGTAGGGTTCCCTCTTCTTCTCAAGGCATCGGCAGGAGGAGGGGGCAAAGGATTGAGATTGGTCCGGAGCCCTAAAGACCTTGTTTCTGCTTACAGGCTGGCCCAATCCGAGTCCAAAGCAAGTTTTGATGACCCGTCGATCTATATTGAAAAATACCTCGATGAGCCGCATCACATCGAGATTCAAATCCTGGCAGACTATTTCGGGAATACTGTTTATCTGGGGGAAAGGGAATGCTCGATCCAAAGACGGTACCAGAAAGTCCTGGAAGAGACTCCTTCTCCTTTTATAGATGATGAGATGCGCCGGAAGATGGGAGAGATCGCCGTGAAAGCCGCAGCCGCCGTGAGTTACAGGAATGCGGGCACAGTCGAGTTTGTGGTGGATAAAAACAGGAACTTCTATTTTCTGGAGATGAACACCAGGCTGCAGGTGGAGCATCCGGTGACTGAAATGGTGACGGGCATCGACCTGGCAAAAAGCCAGATCGAAGTCGCGGCAGGTTTTCCCTTAAGCTTCAGCCAGGAAGATATCAAGCCTGAGGGCCATTCGCTCGAGTGCCGGATCTATGCGGAGGATCCAGATAACGATTTCATGCCTTCTCCGGGAAAGATAGTCCATTTTCATACTCCGGCCGGAGGCCTGGGTGTCCGGGATGACAACGGAGTCTACGAAGGGTACGAGGTTCCGCTGGAGTATGACCCGCTTCTTTCCAAGCTGATCACCTGGGGAAGGACGAGAGATGAAGCCATCCACCGGATGCTCAGAGCTTTATCCGAATACCGGATCTACGGCATAAAAACAACCATTCCTTTCTTCAAGCGGATCCTGCTTCACCCGAAATTCCGCGCCGGCGATTACAATACACATTTCATTTCCAGCCTGGAAAAAGAAACAGACGGCAGTGAGCCGGAGGATAAGGAAATCGCTTTGATCGCCGCGGGGGTAAAAGTCTATTCCGAGAGAAAAACAGGCACAGCCGCTCTTCCCAAGAGAAGGGGGAGTAGCTGGAAATTTCAGGGAAGGCTGCAGAATTTTTCGAACAGGCTTTAAGAATGAATTTCTCTTTCTGGCTTGATAACAAAGAATACAGGATAAAAGTTGAGGAAAAGATTGAGAATGAGATCAAGGTTTCTCTCGGGAAAAAAGAGTTTCGTGTATCCGTCGAGTTCATATCCAATGATGAGATCCTGCTGAATGTCAACGGCAGGGTTCATAATGTCATCGTCAACTCCAACTCTCTGTTCTATTCTGTTTATATTAACGGCAGGTTTTTTAAGGTCGAGAAAAAGTCCGTCCTTCAATTACTCGGAAAGAGCGGGGCCAAGCCTCAAAAAAGAGATGTCAAGACCTCCATGCCGGGACGGATAGTCAAAGTCTTTGTGAGAGAGGGCGACCAGGTCAGGGAAGGCCAGGCTGTGCTGGTGCTGGAGGCGATGAAGATGCAGAACGAGATAAAAGCGCCTCAATCGGGGACGATCACCAGGATCAATCCCCAGGCCGGCGATTCTGTGGAAGCCGGCGCCCTCCTTTTTTCAATCGAATAAAAAAATTATCCACTCCTCGCTTGCATACCCGCCGTTCTAATCTGTCGGGTTTCATCGAAAGACTTCTCAATTAGGTCGGATGTTATCTCTATCTCGAGAGCTGAGATGTTCACTCCTATTTTAAAGGGACTCGTGGTATGAACTGATCAATGGTATGAGTATTATTGATAACCGCTGTTCCGGGCATCAACTGTACTCTGAGGGAGATTGTTAAGGACAAGGAATTAACTGGCGCGCCTGGGGAGACTCGAACTCCCTCCCCGCTGATTGCAAGGTAGCTCGAGACTTATTATTTTCATTGAGGTATTTCCTTCTATAAACAAACAATTTAAAACGATCGGATATTATCTTACAAAAATGAGTTATGTCCTTTTGCTTTGTATAATATTGGTTAGCTGAATGCGGTTATTGATCCCGATTTTCTTATAGATCTTATAGATCGTATTCTTTACGGTTTTTGGGGATATAAAAAGTGTTTTCCCAATCTCTTTATTTGTTTTGCCGCGGATAAGCAAAAGGATGATATCTTTTTCTCTATTCGTTATACCGTAATTTGAGAAAAAATGATCCAGTTTATCGGGATCAATTCCCTGAATAGAAATTTTCGCTTCGTGCTTTTTAATAAAAGCATACATATAGAACAAAACCGGAAAATTCAAAGCGAAAAAGAGGGATGAAATAAAAAGGGAAAAATATGCTGGTTTAGAGTAAAACGGTAATCTTATGTATTCGGAAAAAAGAATGAGTATTGTATATCCAGTGATATAAATATACCCCATTCTTTTCAATAATTTCTTTCTTTCCGGATTGGAAGAAAATCTTACCAGTGGATAAATAGAAAAAAGTGCTGAATAGATCATGACCTGAAATATTCTGGATACGATCAGCATTATTCTGCCAAAGGGAACTGCTTGATCAACATCAAGAAGACGGTTAAATTCAATAAGAACTCCCGCCATGATTAAACCTTGAATGATCCAGTAAGAAATTTTAAACCAGGTTTTTATTCGCTTTTCGGCGAGTGAGAAAATCCACAGTATCATAAAATAAATTGAGAGCATAATTGCCGGGCAGCACACAAGAAAAATCACTTGCTTTGTGGCCAGCCTATTAAAGCTCGCTCTTAGAAAAAGCTGGCTGATAAACATCCCTCCGATGTAATAAATAAATCCATATACAAAAAAGAAGATAAGATAAGAAAAAAAGTAATCTAAGAATTTAAATCCAAATCTATTCTTCAATCGGTATGTGAAATAAAGTACCAATGTTGATCCAGCCATAAATAATAAATAAATAAGATAAATGATATTCATTACTTTATATTTATGATTTTAGGGTATTTCAGAATAGGCCGGAAGTCATAATCTAAGAAAAGGGCCGTTCGGCCCATTGTGTTTCGATACATTTTGGCTTAATAAAAATAGTATAACCTGAGGAGGAGAAAATGCAATCGATCAGGAATATAACATATGGAAATTCGAAAGCGACCAGGCATATTCTCATTCTATTGTATTTAATCATACTCGCCTATTTAAATATTTTCGCTAAGATTTCTATTGCGAGTGATAAATCCTCTCCTTTTTCGACCAAGCAAGGAAAATATTTCGGTCAAGAATTTCCCGAAGAAAAACCATTGCCGTTCGGGAGAGGAATTTTATCAACCGATAAGTATTGGCCGCATAGTTCCCCCATATTTTCTCCCGATGGAAAAGAGGTTTACTTTTCGGTCTATTATCCTGATGAAATTGAAAAACCAAAAGATATTCTCTTTATGGAAAACAAAAATGGGGAGTGGACAAAGCCACAAATAGCATCTTTTTCGAGTGACTACTCTGATGATTGTCCTATTTTTTCTTTTGATTACCAAAGAATTTATTTTTCATCCAATCGTCCGTCAGGATCTTCCAGCGAAGGCAAATATGATATTTGGTATGTTCAAAGACGGGGGAATATATGGTCGGAACCAAACAATCTGGGAAAATATATAAAGACAGATGCAAAAAATCTATATTCTCCGGTAATGACAAGATCCGGAAATATTTATTTTTCCGGCAATGATAATCTTTTCAGCCCAAATCATGATATTTTCGTATCAAAGTACAAAGAGGGTTCTTTCATGCCTGCTGCAAAATTGAGTAAAGCAATTAATTCACCCCTTCACGAAAGCTGGTTTTATGTTGATCCCGATGAACATTACATGATTTTCTTCTCTGGTGCGCAGGGAAAGGGGTCGGATTTATGTATAAGTTTCAATAATGGGAATGATGAATGGTCAGATCGAAAATCTATGGGAGACATTATAACTTCAAAAGGGATCAGGATGCCGATGATTTCTCCGGATAAAAGATTTCTTTTTTTCCAGGGAGGTGAAGGATGCTGGTGGGTGGACGCAAAGATCATCGATTATCTAAAAAATAATGATCTTGATTTTTTTTCGCAGCTTATCCGGACAATTAACGAACAAGGGATTTCAGCTGGAACAAAACAATTCAACAACCTGAGGAACATACACCACAAATATTTTGATCTAAATGAAAGATCCATAAATAAAAAAGGATATCAATTCCTCCATTATAAGAAATATACAGAAGCGATAGCTATTTTTCGGCTCAACGCAGCCTTATACCCGGATTCCTATAATGTGTATGACAGTCTGGGGGAAGCATATATGAAGATAAAGTCATACGATCTCGCCATCAAGTTCTATGAAAAATCGCTTTATTTAAATCCAGAAAATGAGAATGCGAAAATTATGTTGAAGAAGCTNAAAAATTCAGATAAATAAGAGGAGATGAGTAAGTATCAAAATTTGAATTTCAAATAAAATTACCATTAAAAAATTNCTGGAGAAATTATGCCAAGAAAAAAACAAAAATCAGCATTTCACTTAGTGATATTTCAGCTAATCTTATTAATTTTTACTTATCTGGCCTATGCAAGTTCATCCGAGATATGTACTCAGTTGGATGAATATTTATCAGCTCACGTGAAAAACAAGGATTTCAGTGGAGCGGTTATAATCGCAAATCAAGATAAAATTATTTTCTCTAATTCCTACGGGCTGTCAGATTATGAAAATGATGTTTCCAATACCATAAACACAAAATTTCGCTTAGGATCTTTATCCAAACCCTTTACATCCCTGGCAATCATGATACTGCAAGAGAAAGGAAGGCTGAATATCGATGATCCCATAAGTCAGTATATTCCTGATTATCCTCGTGGGAAACAAATCAAGATAAGACATCTCCTCACCCATACAGCTGGGATCCCGAATTATACCGCGTTTCATGATTACAAATTTTTTATGAAACACAGAAGATCGCCACATGAGATTATCGATACGTTTAAAGATAAAGATCTGCTCTTTGATCCAGGGAGCAGGTTCGAATACAGTAATTCGGGTTATGTGCTTCTGGGCAATATAATTGAACGAGTCGCCGGGAAATCGTACGCAGAATATCTTAGAGAGAAAATCTTTGATCCTTTAAATATGCAGGATTCAGATTATGACCGTTCTTTTGCTCTGGTAAAAGGCAGGGCCCGTGGCTATATACAGGCAGGATCCGATCTTGAAAACGCTGATTTTGTCGATATGTCAGTTCCGTATTCAGCAGGAGGGCTCTATTCCAGCGCTATGGATCTCATGAAATTCAGCAGGGCAATTTTGCAGAAGAGAATCGTTCTGGATAAGACCTGGACGCAGATATTAACTTCTTATTGTCCGACAGGTTACAGTCATTATGGGCTTGGCTGGTTCATCGACAAGGTTTATGATAAAAAGAGAATAAGCCATCCTGGCGCCATCCAGGGATTTTCTGCTCATTTGGCCATATTTCCAGAAGATAATCTCATTATTGCGCTTCTTTGTAATATCGAGTTTGCTCCCCTCGAACAAATCAGTAGAGGAATTATCGGGATTTTGCTGAAAAAAAATGTCCGAATTCCACCTCTGAAAAAAACAGAAAAGATAGCCATTGAAGATTTTGAATCCTATACAGGTCTTTATCAGGTATCAGACGAATTAAGTATCGAAGTTTTCAGTGAAGGAAAACGATTGTATGTAGAACCTTCCGGTCAGCCACGATTTCAAATTTTTCATCGGGGGAAAGAGAATTATGGTCCTCGAATGGGGAACTGGTATATCACATTTATAAGAGATGAGGCTGGAAAGGTTACTGGATTGATACTTCATGTTAATGGCGAAAAAAGGGAAGGCGTAAAAATTAAATGAAAATTATCCATCCCAATGATATCGAAAATCACAAAAATCATGTCCCTGCATATTTCTCTTGCTTGATTCTTAAGGTCGAATATATTTTGGACAAATGAAGAAGCAGCCATATATGAATTTTTGAAGCGAAAGTCATCATTGAGATCAAACCCAATCTTCATGTGATCAGAGTCGCCTGCCGTATCGCTAGTGAGAAAGACGATATACTTTTGGCGAAAACGTCGTATTATCTGTATATTGATAAAGTGGTCAGTGCCGGGCCCGGTTCGGATTGGGTCCATGCCCTCATCCGGACTTCGGACGGCGTCCTGGTAGCCGTGAGCAGACCGGTAGCTGAGGTAAAGGCGTATTTGATGTTCTGTTCTTTAGGTTCGACCGTTGGACCAATGTCCAATAAGCTCTGCTGACAGGCGGTAGTCGGTTTGTCCCTTGAAAAAATCCGCACAGAGAGGAGAAGAACATGCTGTCAGAGGAAGCAAAAAGGAAATATTATTCGGCGGTTCCGGAGAAGGAACTCCGCCGTTATGAAGAATTTCTGCAAACTCACACCCTCAAACGCTTGGAATGGGAGGGGCAGTCCATAGGTTATTATCGCTGCGGTCAAGGCCCGGCCATTTTAACCTTCAGTGGCGGACACAGCGGCCCTCAAGTCTCCTATGATTTGCTCCTAGGATTGGAGAAAAATTTTACTCTTCTTGTGGTCAATGTTTCGGGATTCAGAAAAAAAGATGACTTTAACCGCGGTCTGCAGGCCGTTCTCCAGTTCGAAGGGATAGACCGGTTTTCTCTCTTCGGCCAGTCTTTCAGCGGGATATACGCCCAGGCCTTTTTCAGGATGAACCACAAAGCAGTCGAGGCCATGGCTCTGGCCAATACCCCTGCTCACAAAAAAATAAAAAATGCCTCCCTCAGGTTGTGGATTGTCCGGATATTTCCATTTTTCCTGTTCAAATCGCTAATCATTAAAAAACTCAGCCGTTACCAGACCTTCAAAGCTGAAATTTCCCCGGAAGTACGGGACAAAATGCAGTTCAAGACGGCCCTTTTAAGAGAGGCCATGACCATGGAAATGACCCGCCGGAATATTCTCAATGTCCTCCAGACCATTATGGAATTTTATAAAGAGGACCCTCCCGTTCCGGATGAATTTAAGGCATGGTCAGGTAAAACCCTTATCCTGACCAGCGAGGATGATCCGCTCTTTAAGGATGTGGACCTTCTGAAGGAGCAGCTTCCCCGGACAGGGGTTAAAGTTTTTCCATCAGGATACAAGCATGTCTGGCCCCTCGTTTTCCGCGACGACTTCCACTCCCTTCTCATTTCCTTTTTTGGGAACGCACCGTAAATACAGTTTTTTATCCCCATTTTCGCATTTGAAAGTCGGCTTTATGGAGGGCAATTCCTATCTATTATTCTTCTGGTAATACAGAGACAGCATATTTCACAATTCTGTAGAAACCCTCTTCTCCCTTGATGGCGCAATAAAACGCATCTATATCCTTTGAACCTCCCTGCCCCAGCCCGGGAAGCTCGATGTCCTGCACCAATCTGTCGTGCCGGGCAAGGACGTCGTTGCAGGTATGGGATGTTAAATGGACTGAAATTTCACTGATTTTGTCCTGTTTTCGATCGAAAAAGAAAAATCTACCGGCTCCTGACAGAATTTATCAAAGGAAACATTAGCTCCCCTATAATAAAGANGCTTGCCATACCTCAAAANATTCGGAGCTACGGGGAATAAATGGTATAATAAATAGTCATTCTGAAATGTATGTTTATTAACGAAAAATGTTATATTTGCGAGTCGTTTTTTTAAGAAACATCATCACCAAAATCTACAAAAAAATCAGGTCTCTGATCATATTTTCTGTCATAGCTCTTTTTTTTCTGGGTGCCGGAGTCGTTATCAAGAATATCTTTCTCAACCAGATCAAAAAGAATATTGAAGAGAGTTTTTATTACGACCGCCTTCACCTCTCCCTCTTTCCTCCCCTGCTTATCATGGAGGAAGTCAGATCGCGTGCTTTTACTCCATTCTTCTCCGCTGAAAAGATCAGCATGAGCATTTCTTACAGGTCGCTTCTGACCAGACAGAAGCCCTTTCAGGTGAAGATCGAACATCCGGTTCTCAAGATCTCAGAGTTATCTGTCAAGGATGAGACGGAGACGAAAGGAAAGTTCGAGCTTGCTTTTCCCGTTCTGGTGGAAGAGGGTTTGATCAAAGACGGAGAATTTTATTTCCAGGGCAAGGAGGTCAGTTTTCAGTCCAGAGGCGTAAATGCCATTTTTATCCAGGGGAGGAATGAGTTTTCATTGGAGGCGGATGCCGAGGAGAGTGTCTTTTTCCCCGGGAGGTCCCGGCCCCGATTAGAAGGGAAAATAAGCGCTTTTATAGAGAGCCGGGGACAGAAGATCTATGTCAAAAAGCTGAAAATTGACAGTGAAGACTTCCGGGTGGAATCAGAGGGGAGCTTGGTCAATACTCCGGAGCCTGAGCTCAACCTGAAGACGTCTTTCAGAGCCAGCGTACCCCTGGTCATAGAGTTCCTGCATATGCCTTTTGAATGGAAAGGAGATACCGAGGGAGAAGGGGTTTTAACCAGGACTAAAGAGGGGATATCGTTCGAAGCCGATTTCACGAGCAATAATCTCCGCTTGAACGACGTTAATATGGGAGAAATAAAGGGAAGAATCCATTTGGACAGGTCTGGCCGGACTGTTGAGTTCAATTACCGCAAGAGCTCCCTGCCGCCGGAGTATGTGAAAGTCCATTTCGCAGGAAAAGAAGTCCATGGAACGCTGGAGGGAGCTTTCCTCGACCCGGTCATAAAGTATTTCTACTTGCCACTGCCGATTGCGTCTCCTGCCTGGGGAAGTTTTTACCTTGATAAAGAAAAACTTGAGGCCGATGTAGAATTCAAGGATGATTACTCCAGGGATGAGCCCGGTCAATATCCGTTCCGCGGTCCGCTCAAATTGAACTGGGACTTAAAGAAAAAGGTGACCATCTCATCGCCAAGCCTTTCCTCCACCTTTGGCGAGTTTGACCTGGAGGGGACATTCAATGTCGGGCAGGATCTGGATATCACCATTCAGGGAGAGGTCCAGGACCTCAAGCAAGCCAGGGAATTCACCTCTATCTTGCTCTCCAAGGATTACGTCTTCCCTGAAACAAGAGGAAAGGGAGAGATTGACCTTCATGTCTTTGGCGATTATTATCTCCCCCAGGTTCAGGCGGGATTTTCATTCTCTCCAGGGGGGTTTGGCCTCTTCGAAGTGGAATCTGTCGACGGAGAAGCAGAGATCATCGAGGGTGATTTCTTCGGCAGGTTCAACATCGATGATCCGGACATGAAGGGAAGAGTCGGTCTCCTCTCCAATCAGGAAGGTGTGAAGGCGGATATCCGGCTGGACCAGGGTTTTGTGGAGAGGATCCTTCCGGCTTTGAACATCGATCTTTCTCTCGAAGGAAAAGCTCAGGGTAACTTTGAGTTCAGCCAGAAAAAAGAGGATATTCAAGTCAGAGGCGATTTTACTGCTGAGCTGTTGAATCTCGTCGGCCAGGATCTGAGAGAGGTCAGCGGAAAACTGGAATGGAGGGAAAATGTTCTCTCCTTATCCGACCTTCAGTTTCATCTTCACCGGGGAGTGGTGAAAGGCAGCACGACCTTAGGCCTGATAAACCAGGAGTTTGATATCCATATCCAGGGAGAAGATATTGACCTCTCCTCCCTTTATTCCGGAGTTACGGGAAAACTGAGGTTTCTCCTCGATGGCAAAGGCATATTTGGCAGAGATTTTGCCCTGGGTCCTTTTGAGATTAAGGACCTCTACCATTCTCCCTTTCAGAGAACCGAAGCGAGGGGTTTGGCCAGGTTCAGCCACTCCCAGGGAAAGCTAGGTTTGGATTTGGCGGGCAATTTTTCTCCCGGGGATAATGATTTCAACGTCTCTTTCTTGATACCCACCCTGGAGGACAACCTGTCCGTGGGAATAAGAGGAAGTTTTAGTAATCCGGACCTGTTGCTTCCTTGGGCGAAAGGCGTCCAAGGACGCGTCAATTATCTCGGAGAGATAAAAGGTCCCAAAGCTTCCCCTCAGGTAAAAGGAGCGATTGATTTCAACGGTTCGGTCTTCCCCTTTCCCGGGTTTGCCCACGCCTTCAGGGATTATTCAGGCTTGATGTTCGTGGAGAACAGTAAGCTCACTTTCCGTTCTCTCCGGGCAGATTTGGGGGGAGGCGAGGTCCAAGGGTCCGGGGAATTGCTCATCGGCAATGGCGGTATCGAGGTCATCCACGCCAAGCTGGAAGGGAAGAACATGCTCCTTTCGCCTCTGGAGAGAACCAGGGCCCTGGCAGATGGAACAATGAGCCTGATAAAGGAGCCGGACCGCTTCGTCCTGGAGGGAGATATTTTCGCCCACAAGCTATCCTGGAGGCGTGAGATCAACGAGGAGGTTATTTTTTACTCGACACCCTATCACGAGGTGGAGAAAGAGCCGGGCTTTTTTGATGACCTCACCCTGAATATTCGCCTCCGGGCAGACGATGATGCCTGGTTGGAGAATTCTATAGGCAGGATCAGAGGCAGGTTTGACCTGAGCGTGACCGGCAGTGTGAGCGAGCCTGTTGTTACAGGTGAGATGGAAGGCCTGGAAGGTGATGTCTATTTCCAGGATCGAAAATTCAAACTCCTTGTCGGACGCGTGAACTACATAAATCCAACCAGCACCCAACCCTATTTGACTTTTAAGGGCGAGACTCATGTCAAGGACTACCGAGTGACCTTTTCCCTTGACGGCCTGCTGGACCACCTGAATCCTGAATTCTCTTCTTCGCCTCCTTTACCACCGGAAGACGTCCTGGCCCTTCTGGCTTTGGGGGAAGCCTTCAGGAGGACTTATTCTTACGATACCAGCACCAGGCTGAGCACGGCTTCTCTTATTTCCTTTCAGCTTTCAGAGGAAGCCAAAAAACGCGCTGAAGGCCTTTTCACCATCGACCGCTTCAGGATCGATCCTTTTGTCATGGGATCTTCCGCCGAGATGTCGGCTCGCCTGACGGTCGGTAAGAAGATATCAAGAAATTTTTTCATTCTTTACTCCACAAACCTGACTACCCAGCGAGAGGAGATTGCCCGTATGGAATGGGAGCTGACGAATGACATCTCAATAGTCGGGACCAGGGATGAAGAAGGGCGGATAAGCTTTGATGTTAAGATTTACAAAAGGTTCTAATTCCGGAAAAAGAAATCAGGCACTCTTCTGTTTGATATTCCTGTGGGTGCTGGTCGTTCTTACTCCCCTGCTTTTCGCTTCTCCGCCAATGGATGCTTCTCCGTTGATAGAGGAGGTTTCTGTTTTGGTCGATGGCCAATCCAGCGGGGAAGATATGAAAAGATTGATTCCCATTAATAAGGGAGATCCTTTCTCTTTAAAAAGGATTAACACAAGCATAAAGCAGATCTATAAGACCGGGCTTTTTTCCGATATACAGGTCCTAAAGGAAGGAGATGAAAGAATCCACTTGACTTTTTTTCTAACCAGGAAACTCTTTGCGCGGAGAATCATCTTCCAGACAGAGGAGAAGCTTCCCAAACAAAAGCTGAAAATAGCCCTCTTTTCGCTGCGGGAGGGAAGTTTTTTCACCGATGAGAAACTGGATAAAGCGGTCGGGGAGTTAAAAGAAGCTTTAACCAAAGAGGGGTATTTCAGTCCTGAGATCGAGTCCTACACCAAAAAAGACCCTCAAAATTCATCTATCGATGTCTTCTTCAGGATAGGTTCTGTCAGGAGGTTCACGATCAAAGAGATTGATTTTTCCGGAGATGCGATTCTCCCTGCGGAAGAGTTGAAGCGGGTCATGAAAAGCAAGGAGGGCAAGGAATACGTCCCTTCGGTCCTGGAGGAAGACATTACAAGGATAAGAGAGCTTTATAACATGAAGGATTACCAGCGGGCCGAAGTTGAGCTCGGTGACGTCAAACTCAACGAGCAGGAAGGAAATGCTTCTCTTGTTTTGCACATCATCCCTCATGAGAAAATTGAGATTGAGGTGCGCGGAGCTAAAATTCCTCTGGAGCTGTTGCGGCCGATCTGGGAAACTCGCATATTCGAAGAATGGGGATTGACAGAAGGGGACGCTAAGATCCTGGGCTACATGAGGAAGAAAGGCTTTCTTTTTGCCCAGGTCACATCTTCCATTCGGAAAGTAGACGGCCGGATTCGGGTGATTCACACCGTAACGCCCAACAGAAGGTACAGGATTAAGGACATATCCTACAGCGGCTTGAATTATTTCGCTCCTTCTCAGCTTGAAGCCGAGCTGGGAGTGGGAGAAAGAACTCCCCTGCTGAGATGGATAGACGGCGAAAGGCTGTTCAAACTTCCTGTCGAGATTGAGGGCTTGTATAGAGCGCGGGGTTTTCCCGATGCCCGGGTCGATTTCAATTTTGTGAGAAAGGGAAGGGGAGTCGAGGTCCTGTTCTATATCCAGGAAGGCGAGCAGGAAAGGGTCAGGGATATCTCCTTTGAAGGAGCCCGGTTGTATAATCCAGAAACATTGCTGGAACAGATAAGCAGCTCCAGAGGCGGGCCTTTTTACCAGCCCAGCATTCAAAAAGACATAGAAAAAGTGGAAGGTTTCTATCTCAACCAGGGCATTAGAGGTACCTCGGTCGCCGTCAGGGTCGAGAAGGTTGAGAAGGGCCTTTTTTCCTTGACTTTTCAGATAGAAGAAGGGAACAAGGTCAGGATTGAGAAAATAGTGATAACTGGAAATATGGTCACAGGCAGAAAGATAATCCTTCGTGAACTCAGGATTAAAGAAGGCGATTATGCCTATTATGATAAGATCAGCGAATCGAAAAGGAGGCTTGAACGGCTGGGGATATTCACCAGGGTGAGGATTGAGGAGATTTCTCTTTCTCCGGAAAGCGTAAACCTGGTCATCGATGTCAGAGAAGGGGAGAGAAATTATGCCAGTTTGGGTCTGGGCCTGGAGACAAAGACCGAGCCGAGAACCTTTGCTGTTTGGAATAATGCCTTTCGGTTAAGGGGAACTGCAGATCTCATCCGGAACAATATCTTTGGCTCCGCAACCCAGCTCAGCCTTGTCGGCCAGCTCAGCCTCAAGGAGAAAAGAGCTGTGCTTTCCTGGGAACAGCCTTATGTTTTCGGCCTCCCCTTGCAAACCTATGTGAATATCTGGCTGGAAAGGGAGAGCCGCAAGAGCTTCACCTATGACCGTCAGGGCTTGAGTTTAACAGCCCTAAAGCCTGTCTCAGAGAATTTGCTGTTCCTGGCGACCCTGAGATGGGCGGAAACGACNCTGGTTGACCTGGAGATNCAGCCNAATGAAGTCGACCGCCAGTTCTTTCCCTTTTCTGCGACTTCGGTNTCAGGAAGTTTTATCTGGGACAGGAGNGATGATCCGTTCAATCCGGAGAGAGGCTCTTTTTTCAGCTTTGCTCTTGAAAAGGCTTTTCCTGTTCTGAAGGATGAATCGAATTATATGAAGACGTTCGTTAAGTCTCAACATTTCGTTCCCATTTTGTCCGGAATCAATTTTAGCCTGACCGCCCGTCTCGGGCTCGGAGGCGGGAGGATGGATATACCCATCCATGAGAGGTTTTTTGCCGGCGGAAGCAATTCTTTTCGGGGGGCAAGATTTGATGAACTGGGCCCTGTTGACACGGACTCGCTGAAGCCAGTCGGAGGAGAGGCGTTGGCTCTTCTGAATCTTGAGCTGGCCTTTCCTCTTATTTCAGCCCTCAAGAATTTGAAAGGCACTTTCTTCTATGATGTGGGCAATGTCTTCGAAAAGAGGGAGGATTTATCCCTGACTTCCCTTAAGAGCGCTGTCGGATTTGGTCTTCGCTACAGGACACCTCTGGGTCCGGTCCGTCTGGAACTCGGCTGGAACCTGAGTGTGCCCAGAGAAGAGAGATACGCTTTGTTTTTCATCACCATAGGAAATGTCTTTTAATATGAAAGAATTAAATTGTATGTCATTGCGAGCGCAGCGTGGCAATCTCTTGGGAAAAAATTCATTTATTTTCATGAGATTGTTTCGTTTAACTCGCAATGACACCAAAGCAATGAGATTGCCACTCCCTTAGGACTGGCAATGACATCGGAAAAACATTTATTGCGTTTATGATAGTCAACATGCATAGAATGAGAAAAGCGGCGGTACTGCTTTTTTTGAGTCTGTTCATCGGATGTGCTGCTGTCTTTTACTCCGAGGAAGTCATCGACCGAGTAGTGGCTGTGGTCAATGAGGAAGTCATCACTCTGACAGACTTGAAGATCGCGGAAGCCTTTGGAGTATATGATGAGGAGCTCGAGAATGGGGAGGGGAATAGGCATTCTCGCATCCTTGAAAAACTGATTGATCAGAAACTGGTTATACAACTCTCAGGTGAGGAGATCTCCGTGGCTGATGAGGAGCTGGAGGAGGCTCTGAGGAGGATGACAGAGAAGCTGGGAAAGATTGAAGTCGATAGAAAGATGGCGGAGTTCGGACTGTCCTGGGATGACCTGAAGGAATGTGTCCAGGAAAAATTACTGTATCAGACAATCATTGCCCAAAAATTCAGCAAGGTGAATCCGGTGAGCGTGAAAGAGATCGAGGATTATTATCAAAGAACCTATGTTCCTGCTCAGAAAGGGAAAGGAGCAGAGCCTAAGCCGATGATGGAAATCCTTGCTGAAATTGAGTCCAGTATCAAACAGGATAAGATCAAGACTCAGGTTGAGGATTGGATAACCAACCTGAAGGAAAAATCAGACATTCAGATCTTGATAAAAGACATAATGGCGTCTGCCTGATAAGGAGCGAAAAATGAGCCGAGCGGCCTTCTTGTTTCCCGGCCAGGGTTCTCAAATGGTGGGCATGGGGGAGTCCTTTTATGATTCTTTTCCCCAAGCTGCGGACCTCTTTGCCCGAGCAGATGAGGCACTTGGTTTTGGGATATCAAAGCTGTGTTTTGAAGGCCCGGAAGAGAAGCTCAAGCTGACGCAGAACACCCAGCCCGCTCTCCTTCTGGTCAGCTGTGTGGTCTATGCTCTTTTGGGAAAAGAGCCTTATATGGCAGCCGGTCATAGCCTGGGCGAATATTCGGCTCTGGTGGCTGCGGGTTCCTTGGCTTTTGAGGATGCACTTCGTCTTGTCCATAAAAGAGGGAAATACATGCAGGAGGCTGTGCCGGTAGGGGTTGGAGCTATGGCTGCTGTTCTCGGCTGTAACTATGATGAGGTAGAGAAGGCCTTGGCCAACGTGGAAAGCGGCATCGTCCAGATAGCCAACTGGAACAGTCAGGAGCAGATCGTCATCGCCGGGCACAAGCAGGCGGTGGAAGAGGCCCTGGACCTGATCAAGCCGCCGCGGTCAGTGATCCTTCCGGTGAGTGCCCCTTTTCACTGCCGCCTCATGCACAGCGCCGAGGAAAGGCTGTCTCAAGACCTGGCCCAGACTGAATTCAGGGACTTGAGGTTTCCGATCGTGACCAACGTGGACGCTCGGGTAATCCGCACCGGAGAGGAAGCGAGAGATTCCCTAAAAAGGCAGGTGACACGTCCGGTCCTTTGGTACAGGTCCATGGAGATCATGAGCAAAGAGAACATCGATGTATTCGTAGAATTGGGTTCGGGTAAGGTTCTCTCCGGATTGGCGAAAAGGATCGGTCGCAGTTGGGACTCCTCGCCTGCTATCCTGAATATCGAGGACCCGGAAACGCTTGATAAAGTGAAGGGTTCACTCTAGGGTTTCTTTGGAGAGGACGAGGGGGCCGTATTTAATATAATATTCTACGGCTGAGGTCCAGGCCGTGATGACGACGATCCAGAGCCCGATCTGACCCAGAATAGAAAAGCTTCCCAGGTATTTTTCTCCCAGTATGAGTATGCCTATGGTTATGGTCTCAAAGAGCATCTTGAGCTTGGCAATCCGCGACGCTGAGATGATGACTCCTTTTGCGGAAGCGATGGCTCTGAATCCTGTGACTGCGATTTCCCGTCCCAGTATGATGACCACCATCCAGGCAGAAACAGCTCCCAGCTGGACGAGGCAGATGAAAGCTGAGGCGACGAGCAGCTTATCCGCGATAGGGTCCAGGAGCTTGCCCAACGAGGTAATTTGTTTTCTCCGCCTGGCCACGATCCCGTCGAGCGAATCCGTGAGCGCCGCCAGGACGAAGATTATGAAGGCGGTCAGCTCTTTTCCGCTGAACTCGGTGAGCAGAGCCACGACCAGGCCCGGGATGAAGAGAATCCTGAGCAACGTGAGGAATATGGGGAGGTTCATTGTAGGAGATATACTACAGCCTGAAATTGATGTCAAATCTTTGCGTGATGGGGGACGTTCCCTGCGGGGACACTTTTTTTCGTTGTCTATAATTAAATTATAAAAGGGTGTCCCCTCGGGAACATCCCCTTATTACAGCGCCGGTTCCCCTCCATCCAAGCCAAGAACCTCCCACCCTCCGCCATGGGCTTCGGATGGAGGAGAACCGTCACTGCACTTCCCCATTAATTGGCTTGTTTCCCTCTTCACGGAAATAAAGATGGTTAGAATGGCCGCTCGACTGTTGAAAAAACGAAGCTCTGCGGGTATAGTTGTCTAAGGAAAATGGCCGGTAAAAGCTCCACCACCCCGATGATGCAGCAGTACCTGCGGATCAAGAATAATTATCAAGATACGCTCCTGTTTTTCAGGCTGGGCGATTTCTACGAGATGTTCTATGAGGATGCCAAAGTCGCCTCCTCGGTGCTGGAGATCGCCTTGACTTCACGTCAGAAAGTTCCGATGTGTGGGATCCCTTACCACGCGGCTGAATCCTACCTCACCAAGCTTCTCAAACGTGGCTTTAAAGTGGCCATCTGTGAGCAGGTCGAAGATCCCAAACAGGCAAGGGGAGTGGTCAAGAGAGATGTGGTTAAGGTATTGACTCCGGGGACCGCACTCGAGCTGGAGCTTGAAGGAGCCAAGGAGAATACCTATATCGCCAGTCTGTATATAGAGGACAAAGGCTGGGGACTGGCCCTCATCGACCTGGCCACCGGCCAGATGAGGACCACTGAGAGTGATTCCCTGGAAAATCGCGCTCTGGAGGATGAGCTTTTCAGGCTGGCGCCCAAGGAGATCATCTTTCCTGAGAGCCGGGAGAAGGCGGTCGCTGAGCTCCTCTCCCGCAATGAGATGGTATCCGTTTTGAAAAGCCCGCTGGAGGATTGGGTTTTTGATTATTCTCAAGCCAAGAATATCCTGGAGGGGCATTTCCGGGTGAAGTCTCTGGCCGGGTTCGACCTTGAGGATAAGCGCCTGGCTGTCTCCGCGGCCGGCGCTTTGCTGGATTATTTGAAAAAGGTGAGAAAGGATTCTTTATCCTTGATTCACAAAGTCTCCTATGTCCAATCCGGTTTCCAGATGATCCTTGACGCGACGACGATAAAGAACCTGGAGCTTGTCAAAAACCTGAGGGATAACAGCCTGAAGGGTTCCCTTCTGGATATCATCGATTTCACCATGACCTCCATGGGTGGAAGACTCCTCAGGAACTGGCTTCTTCATCCTCTTTTCGACTGCTCAGAGGTCAACAGAAGGCTGGATGCTGTCGCTGAGCTGCTCGACCAGACCATAGAGCGCAATGAGCTGAGAGAGCGTTTGAAGGAGATCCTGGACCTGGAGAGGCTCACCGGAAAGATCTCCCTGGCGGTTGCCCATGCTCGTGACCTGGTTTCTTTGAAAAGATCGCTTCTGCCTCTCCCCCGGATCCAGATGCTTATCAAATCTTTTTCAGCCAGGCTGGTGAAACAGATACACAAGCACTGGGACAATGGGCAAGACCTTGTGAAATTGATAGATAGAGCTGTCATGGAGGAACCCGCGTTTCTGCTGACTGAGGGAGGAATCATCAAGGACGGCTACAGCTCTGAGCTGGATGAGCTGAGGAAACTCAGCCATTCCGGAAAGAGCTTCATCTCTCTTCTCGAGAAAAAAGAAAGAGAGAGGACAAAGATCTCCTCTCTCAAGATTCGCTACAACAGGGTCTTCGGCTACTACATCGAAGTCACAAAGCCGAACCTGCCGCTGGTCCCCGCTGATTATATCCGGAAACAGACTTTGGCCAACTCTGAGCGGTTCATCACTCCTGAGCTTCAGGAGTATGAGACGAAAGTCCTTAACGCCGAAGAGAGGATAGCGGAGTTGGAGTACAACCTGTTCCTGGAGGTCAGAGGGAAGATCTCAGAAGAGACAAAGAGGCTGCAGAAGATTGCGGGGGATATCGCCACCTTGGATATCATATCCTCCCTGGCTGAGCTGGCCTCCTCCCGGAATTACCGCCGTCCTGTCGTCAACACAAAAGATCGGATCGAGATAGTGGAAGGCCGGCATCCCGTCATTGAGGTGACTAATGACGAGCCTTTTATCCCCAACGATACTTACCTGGATAGAAAAGATGACCAGATTCTGATCGTTACCGGACCGAACATGGGAGGAAAATCCACCTACTTGAGGCAGGTCGCTCTTATCTGCATTCTCGCCCAAACCGGTTCCTTTGTGCCGGCCAAAGAGGCTGAGATAGGTGTGGTCGACCGGATTTTCACCCGGATCGGGGCAATGGATTTTTTAATTGCCGGCCAGTCGACCTTCATGGTCGAGATGCTGGAGACAGCCAGGATTCTCAACAACGCCACGGATAAAAGCCTTATTTTACTCGACGAGATCGGAAGGGGAACGAGCACTTTTGACGGGTTGAGCATCGCCTGGGCTGTGGCGGAATATATCCATGAGAAAGAAGAGGTCAGGGCCAAGACTCTCTTTGCCACGCATTATCACGAATTGACCGAGCTGTCTCTGACCCTGCCCCGGATCAAGAACTCTCACGTCACCGTGAAGGAGAGGGAGGATGATATCGTTTTCCTGAGGAAGATCGTCCCCGGTCCTTCGGACCAGAGCTACGGCATTCATGTGGCCAAGCTGGCCGGAGTTCCCCGGGATGTCATCGATAGAGCTAAGGAAATTCTCTTCAACCTGGAGAAACAGGAATTGGACGATGCCGGTCGGCCGAGGCTCGCCTACCGGTCCTCAAAGAAAAGAGACAAGGCCCAGCTTTTCCTGTTTCAACAGGACAGGGAGCAGGCCCTGCTGGAGGATATCAAAGGGGATATTGATAAATGCAATGTATCGGAGATGACGCCCCTAGATGCTTTGAATTTCCTCAGCCAGCTTAAACGGAAGATCAAAAGCGGAAAGAAAGAGAACAAAAGCGGAAAAAAGTAGAACGGACAGAGCTCGGAATGAGGAATGAATGAATTTTGGTTCCCCGCTGCTAACTGGCGATGGCTGAGCTCTGAAATGATGGAGGCGATCGGTCATGGCCTGTTTGGCGTTCAGTCTTAGGAATCAGAACTTGTCAGACTCATCAGAGATATCGAACTCTTCGCCTTCTTCCTCTTCTTCCTCACCGAATTCTTCTTCATCGAATCCTTGATTTTCGTCAAAGAGCATTTCTCCCTCTTCTTCTTTCCGCTTTGCCATTGCGATCTCGAACTCTTCCTTATCCTCGTAGCGTCTGATATAGCTTGAGGCTGTATCGCTGTAGCACAGTTCAAGGTGGTCATCCTCGATGATGCAGAATACAGATTGGCAGTGGCCTGTTTGAAGGTCGCCCACGGTTTCCATGACCTTTCCTGCTTTTTTTATCGCATCCAGGGTCAGCCAGCTCGAAATTTCAATCTCTTCCATCGGTATCCACATGAAAAAAATACCAAGTTTTATCAAATTGTCAAGAGGTTAATTATAAAAATTTATGAACCGCCGAATTCGGGTTTCTCCCTCTCCTTTACTCTCTTGACACAGAGGAGCTTGATTCATTAAATAAAAGAGGAGAAAAAAATGAAATGGGATAAATTCACTGTCATGGCTCAGGATGCCTTCCAACTGGCCCAGTCGAGAGCTGAAGAGCTTGGCCATCAGGAACTGAAGCCAGAGCATCTCCTCTGGGCATTTCTAAGCCAGGAGGAGAACATCGTCAATTCCGTCCTGGCTAAGGTCGGAGTCAGTGTCCCCAGAGTTCGTGAAGACCTGAACTCTGCCCTGGATAAGATGCCCAAGATCAAGGGAGCCGGGGAGGCATACATCTCTTCCTCCCTGAGGAAGATCATGAACGAGGCGCAAAAGGAGGCGGACAAGCTCAAGGATGAATACATCTCCACTGAACATCTTTTTCTTTCTTTGCTGAAGGAAGGCTCTAGCGAGGCGAGCCGGATACTGCGTGAAAACGGTGTGAGCGAGGACGCTGTGCTCCAGGCGCTAATGGCTGTAAGGGGGACGCAGAGGGTAACTGACCAGCAGCCTGAAGCCAAATACAGGGTCCTGGAGCGGTACGCCCGGGATATCACTGAGCTGGCCAGGCAGGGGAAGCTGGACCCGGTTATCGGCAGAGAGGATGAGATTCGAAGGGTCATCCAGGTTCTCTCCCGGAGGACGAAGAATAATCCGGTCCTGATCGGTGAAGCCGGAGTGGGAAAGACGGCCATCGTCGAGGGGCTGGCCCAGCGCATCGCCAACGGCGACGTGCCTCAACCGCTCAAGAACAAGCGGCTGATCGCCCTGGATATCGGTTCTCTGGTTGCTGGGACTAAATACCGGGGAGAATTCGAAGACAGGCTCAAAGCCATCCTCAAGGAGATCAAAGAAGCGGAAGGGGAGATCGTCCTGTTCATCGATGAGCTGCACACCATCATCGGGGCCGGTGCTGCCGAAGGCGCGGTCGATGCCTCGAATATGCTGAAGCCGTCGTTGGCCAGGGGAGAGCTTCGTTGCGTGGGAGCCACCACCCTTAACGAGTACAAGAAGCACATCGAGCGGGACGCGGCTCTGGAGAGAAGATTCCAGCAGGTCTACGTGGGCGAGCCCTCGGTGGAGGAGACCATCTCTATCCTCAGGGGTTTAAAAGAAAAATACGAGGTTCACCACGGTGTGGAGATCAAGGATTCGGCGATCGTTGCCGCGGCGACTCTATCCCACCGCTACATCGCTGACCGCTATCTTCCGGATAAAGCCATCGACCTGATAGATGAAGCGGCTTCCCGTATCCGGATCGAGATAGACAGTATGCCTGAGGAGATCGATGAACTGGAAAGGAAGATTATCCAGCTCGAGATCGAGAGGCAGGCCCTGAGAAAAGAAAAAGACAAGAGTGCCAAGGAAAAATTGGACAAATTGAGCAAGGAGCTGGCCGATTTGAAGGAGGAAAGCGGTGCCCTCAAAGCCCGCTGGCTGCGGGAAAAGGAGATGATTGAATCCATGAACAGGTTGAAGGAGGAGATGGACCAGCTCAAGGTGGAAGAGCAGAACGCGGAAAGAGCCGGTAACCTGGAGAAGGTGGCCGAGATCAGGTACGGAAGGCTGAAAGAGAACGAGAAGAAGATGAAAGAGATCTCTCAGAAATTGGCAGAGGTTCAGAAGGGCGGGAAGATGCTCAAGGAAGAGGTGGATGAGGAGGATGTGGCTGAAGTCGTTTCCAAATGGACGGGAATCCCTGTCTCTAAGATGCTCGAGGGAGAAGTGGAGAAACTGGTGAAGATGGAGTCTGTGCTGGCCGAGAGGATCAAGGGCCAGGACCATGCTCTGCGGGCGGTCTCTGACACCATACGGCGGGCCAGAGCCGGGATCCAGGATGCTTCCCGGCCTCTGGGATCGTTTATTTTTCTGGGGCCCACCGGCGTCGGCAAGACCGAGCTGGCCCGGGTCCTGGCCGAGTTTCTGTTTGACGATGAGAAAGCCTTGGTCAGGCTCGATATGTCGGAGTATATGGAGAAGCATACGGTGTCCCGTATGATCGGAGCTCCTCCCGGATATGTGGGGTATGAGGAAGGAGGCCAGCTTACCGAGGCCATCAAGCGGCGGCCCTATTCGATCATCCTCCTCGATGAGATCGAGAAAGCCCACGGCGATGTGTTCAATATCCTTCTTCAGATACTCGATGATGGACGCCTGACAGACGGAAAAGGAAGAACGGTCGATTTCAAGAACACCATCATCATCATGACCTCGAACCTGGGCAGCCAGGTGATCAAGGAACTCAGCCAGGATTACACCAAGATGGAAAGGGAAGTGATGGCCATCCTGGAAAGCCATTTCCGGCCTGAATTTCTGAACAGGATGGATGAAGTCATCATTTTCAAAGCCCTTAGCCAGGATGCGATCCTGGAGATCGTGGACCTGCAGATCGATGAGCTGCGGAAAAGGCTCAGAGAAAAGGGGATTGGCATCGAGTTGAGTGACAAGGCAAAGAGATTGCTGGCTGAAAGGGGATATGACCCGGTTTACGGGGCTCGTCCCTTGAAGCGGACGATCCAGAGAGACATCCAGAATCCCCTGGCCCAGAAGATCCTGGAGGGTAAATATACGGAGGGAGCCAGGATCAGGGTCGATGTGAATGAGAAAAACGAGTTTGTTTTCTCCAAGAGATCCTGAGCATCCGGATGGCCTGTCGGAAGCAGCTCTATCTCCGGGATAAATAATTATGGAGGTAGTATCTGTTAGAGCGCCGTATCCCCTCCATCCTCGCCAAGACCCTCCCACCCTCCGTCATGGGCTGCGGAGGGAAAGGAGCCGGCGCTGCACGTCTCGATCAGTCAAGTATTTTGCTCATCACGGACATTAATATTCTTAGGGGACTGGTTCTGATTCATGGATGAATGGGGTGGCCGGCACAAATGAGTGTTTGAGAAATGTTCCGAATTTTACTATAGTAGTCCTGTATAGAACGCGTTAAGGAGAGAGGCAGATGAAAGAAAAAGTCAAAAAAGCGTTGGAAGAGATAAGACCTCACCTCAAAGCCGATGGCGGCGACGTGGAGCTTGTTGATGTCACAGATGACGGGGTGGTCAAGGTCAGGCTTTTAGGTGCTTGCGAAGGATGCCCGATGCGGGAAATGACGCTGACTCACGGCATCACCCGCTTTATCAAGAAGAAAGTCCCGCAGATCAAGGAAGTGCAAGCCGTTTAGGCCTGTTATGGACGAAGATCCCTGAAGCGAGAAAGAAAAAGGCTAGAAACAATCCATTTGACAAAGAAAATCAAAATGGGTAAACAAAGTGAAAACAAGAGGAGGTCAGCATGAACAGAGGGAAGTCTTGTGTTTTGGTCATCCTGTTTCTTTGTTTTTCGAGTTCGCTGGCTCTGGCGAACGGCTTGAACCTCAACAGCCTGGGCACAAGGGCCCTGACCATGGGCGGCGCTTTTGTGGGGCTGGCTGATGATTTCAGCACCATTTACTGGAATCCGGCCGGAATGGCTTTTTTCAGCAATAAATACTTTGGTTTCTACGGGACAGATGTGATACCAACTCAGGAGTTCACTCTGGATGTGGATATTCCCCCGCTTGTCCGCCTTGTGGGCGCTGAGACGGAGACCAAGCATTATCTTTCCGGCCTGGCGGCCTATTATCATCCCGTCAGTGAGAAAGTCGTAGTCGGGCTTGGTGTCTACGTTCCTTCCGGACTGGGCGCCAGCTGGAATGGGGCTGATTTTGCAGCTCTGTCCAATAACAATCCGTTCCTTGACTGGAAGAGCAAGATTGGGCTGGTCACTTTTTCTCCCGGGATCGGCATTCAGGTCAGCGAGAAGCTGGCCGTCGGAGTGACCTTTAATGTCAATTACGGCTTGTTCAACCTGGCCATGCATGCTGGAGCCGCACCTAATCCGGCTCCACCTCCTGCTGAAGTTGACCTCGGCCAATACGAAGACAGCATGAAAGGCTGGGGATACGGGGCGACAGTGGGCGTCCTGTTCAAGCCCATCGACAAGCTGAGCATCGGAGCAACCTTCAGGAGTGCCAGCACTGTGAAGTTCAAGGGAGAATCCACTATCTCCGGCATGGGAGCTCTGGGATTAAGCGAGACATCGGATACGGAGAGAAACGTCACCTGGCCGATGTGGCTTGCTGTCGGAGTTGCTTTCCAGCCCTTAGAAGGACTGACCTTGACTGGCGACCTCCAGTGGACCCAGTGGTCCAAGATCGGTGTGATAGAGACGACATTTGTAGACCCTCTCTGGGCGGCGATGATGAGTCTTAGCGGAGATGATCTCAGGCCCATGGACTGGGATGATGCCCTCCAGATCCGGTTAGGCGCTGAATACAGGTTCAATAATTACGCATTTCGCGCCGGCTACTATTACGACCCTTCACCGGCTCCAACGACAACCTTGAACGTTCTCCTCCCCAGCTATGATTTTCAGGTGGTTACCGCAGGATTTGGTTATTCGCTGAACGGCCTTCAGCTTGACTTCGGCATCGAGTACCTGATGGGCAAAGACAGAAGCGTTCCGTTTAATGTGGTCACTATTCCTGTCGATCCCTTCTTCACCATCGAGATGCCCGCAGGCTATGAGACAGCCATGCCCGGTGCCTATAAAATGAACATCATCGTTCCTACTATCTCCGTCAGTTACAGATTCTGAGGCCAGAGCCTGGGAAGACAAGGGCAGAGGCCAAGGGTTTCAATATTCAGACTGACTTGTCTTCTGAGGACATGAACGCGCAATCCTCCATTTCCTTTATAAAGGAGATAAAATGAAAGTTCGGAAGGCCATCATTCCGGCGGCAGGCTTCGGGACACGGTTCCTCCCGGCTACCAAGAGCCAGCCAAAAGAGATGCTCTCGGTGATAGATAAACCCCTTATCCTCTACAGCGTGGAGGAAGCCGTTCAGTCCGGCATCGAGCAGATCGCCATCATCACCAGCAGGGGGAAATCGACGATGGAGGATTTCTTCGACCAGGGCCCTGAGCTGGAGCAGTTCCTCGAGGAAAAAGGGAAGATTGATCTCCTGGAGGAAGTGAAGAGGATCTCGGAGCTGGCGGAGTTCTGTTACATACGGCAGAAACAAGCCCTCGGCCTGGGACATGCTGTCCTCATGGGAGAAGAGTTTATCGGCCAGGAGCCCTTTGCGGTCCTTCTTCCCGATGATATTTACGACTATCCCATACCCTGCACAAAACAGCTCATCGATGTCTCCGAAGAAAAGGGAGCATCGGTCATCGTCCTCGGTGAGACGGATGAGCAGGGGACCAGGCTGTACGGCATAGTCAAGCCCAAAAAGATATCAGAGCGTGTCTTTCAGATCGAGGACTTGGTCGAGAAGCCCGGGCCGGAGAAGGCCTTTTCCAACCTGGCCAGCCTCGGCAGGTATGTTTTCACTCCCGAGATTTTCGAAGGGATAAGAAAGACCAAGCCCGACCACAGGGGAGAGATGCAGCTTCCGGATGGTATCAAGTTCCTCATCGGAAAACAGCCCGTCTACGGAGTCATCTACGAGGGAACCCGCTACGATTGCGGGGATAAGATGGGCTTCCTTGAAGC
>JGI2172J19969_10000051_pt1 | contig 39959 bp, 36 predicted proteins | sample DeeMarSWOR230_32_FD_19969 | JGI IMG/M metagenome (IMG submission 19969)
TGGAGACGGCTGACCATGTCTTCGTGGCCCAGTTTCAAGCCGGCTTTTAATACACCAAGGAATCAAAAATTGGGGACAGTCCCCAATTATAAAATTGGGGACAGTCCCCAATTATAATTCCAGCTCGATCTTTTCCAGAAGAAGCTCTGTCCCGGCAAGGGTTTTCAGCTCTCTTGAAGCGCACTTCTCGCAGATGAAGATAAAATCGTCCTTCGTTATTTCTGCCCCGCATTTCTGGCATTGGACTTTCAGCGGCACTTCTTCTATTTCCAATTCTGCCGTGGAAGCGATGGTATCCTTTTTGTAGATATCAAACGCGGTTTTCAGAAATTCCGGGACGACTCCTGAGAGAGCTCCCACTTTGAGCTTGACCGAAACGATTTTTTGGGCTTTTTGCTCCCTGGCTTTTTCCTCCAGGATCTCGAAGAGGCTGGCTACGATGGAAAGTTCATGCATTCTTCTGCCGCAGTTCGTGGAGAGCGGAGACCAGGTGCTCTATCCATTCATTGATCCCTGCGCCACTGACGGCCGAGGTCAAGAATATTTTCAGGTCCGGGTTGACTTCCAGCGCTTCCTTGCGGGCGCGTTCCAGGTCAAAAGGGAGAACCGGGATGAGGTCGGATTTGGTGATGATCAAACAGTCGGAGGTGGTGAAAGCTTTAGGGTATTTTTTGGGCTTGTCATCTCCTTCCGGGGTGGAGAGGAGCACGCAGCGGATGTTTTCTCCCAGGTCATAGCTTGCCGGGCAGACGAGGTTGCCGACATTCTCGATGAACAGGAAATCAAGGTCTGCCGGGATTTCCGGGAAAAGCTTTCCCACCATCTTGGCCTCGAGATGGCAGGCACCGCCCGTGATGATCTGCCAGGCAGGGATCCCTTTTGCCCTGATCCTCTCCGCATCCCTTTCGGTTTCGATATCGCCTTCGATCACGGCCATCTTATAGTCTGTTTTGAGCTTCTCCGCTGTCTTTTCCAAAAGCGTTGTTTTCCCTGCCCCGGGGGAGCTGAGGAGGTTGATGGTCAGGATACCTTTTTCTTCCAGCTTTTGCCGGATTTCAGCGGCGATTTTTTTGTTCGAGCCCAGCAGCTCTTCCAGGACCAGAATTTCTTTTTTTTCCATTTTTTTGCTCTATCACTTTAAGATTTGAGTTTGTCCTATCGTCAGGGGATATGTGTTATTGCCAGCAAAGCGAAGCAATCCCATAAGTATAAGTGCTTTTTTCAACGGCACGCGGTCATACCTTCCTTTCTTTTTTATACGAGTTAGCCGCGTCGCTTCGTTTGTCGCAGTTACAATTTAAATTCGATAAAGTCTTCAATTTCGCGCAGTACCATTTGAAATTGGGGACTGTCCCCAATTTATTTATCGAAGGCATAGTTTTCATTTTGGCTTCAGACCGGCAATCTCGCCCAGAACCTTTTTGACCTGTTCAACGATTGCCGGAATGGCTTTGGTCATTTCCTCAGTCAGCTCTTCACCAAGATTGTATATGTTTTTGGCTTCAACAGCTATGATTTTTATCCGGGATGGGACCTGGAGTTCCAGCTTTTCCCCGATTTCTATGGCCTGGGGAATGGAGACGTAATGGGGAGAGGGGCCGGGGATATGCCTCAGGTCCTTTCCTTCCATGAGATGGATTGTCCCGGTGACCGGCAGCGGCTTTTTTATGGTATCGATGAGAACGAGGGTGTCATAACCGACGATGACTTCCAGGAGAGCCAGCCCGGAAAGCGAGCATTCCTCGAGCTCGACATCCTTGAACAGCCGGGCGTCGATTTTTCTATCCTCAAAGTCCTTCTTCAGTCTCCGGATCACATGGATACCCACCGCGTCATCTCCGTAGAGTTCATTTCCTAAACCCAGTACCAGTGTTTTCATCTCATGCAATCTATCGTCATAACCGAGTCATTCAGTTTAATAAAAAAGTGTAGGATTGTCACGTTTGCGTAGAGCGAATGGTCGCAGGGAAAGGATGTTTGGTGATTCAGAATTTAACTCAGATCACAATTATTGATATTGAAATATAAAACAATTATGGGCATATAAAGTAATATGTCTACATTAATATGTCATTGCGAGTGAAACGAAGCAATCTCTTAAAAATAAATGCATTTTTTCCTATGAGATTGCCGCGCTTCGCTCGCAATGACAACAAAGGGTAATGCTAGGCTTTGTTTTCGCCTATCCCTCTTTTTTTCCCGCTTTGGGCAGCAGGACGGTGAACGTGCTTCCTTTGCCCAGCTCGCTCGTGACCTGAATGGAGCCTTTGTGGGCATCCACTATTTTCTTGGCTATGGAGAGGCCCAACCCGGTCCCTTTTACCTTCTGGTCCTCTCCTCTTTTGACCCTGAAGAACTGGTCAAAGATGAACGGCAGGTGTTCCTTGGCCATCCCGATCCCCGTATCCTGGACCTCAACGGCAATGTAATCCGCGTTTTCTGTGATGCTGACAGTGACTTTTCCGTTGGGCCTGTTGTAGCGGATGGCGTTGGTGACAAGGTTGGAAAAGACCTGCTCCAGAGTATCCGCGTCCCCCTGGACGAGGTCGTTTTTAGAGCAGGAGCCGAGTTCCAGGGAAATGTTTTCCTCTTGCGTCAGGGGCTTCAGGTCTTCGATGACCTTGGTGATGATCTTTTTCGTTGATTGGGGCTTGATATTGTCGACGATCTGGCCGCTGTCCAGACGGGCGACGTCCAGCCAGTCCGTGATCAGGTTCAAAAGTCCTTCCAGGCGGGCCCTGGTTTTTAGGATTATCTCTTTCTGCTTTTCAGGAACGTCACCGGCCATCCCGCCCAGGATCACTTCGTAGTACTGGATGATGGCCACCAGGGGGCTTCGGAGCTGGTGGGAGACCATGGTGATGAAGTTTTCCTCCATCAATTTTTTCTCTTGCTTGAGGGACTCTGTTTCCAGGATGAGCTTCCGCCTCTCCAGCCCCCGCCTGATGACGAGGCGCAGTTGATCCGGAGTGAAAGGCTTGGGGAGGAAGTCGTAAGCCCCGATCTTCATGGCGTCCACAGCTGACTCCACGGTGGCGTATCCGGTGATCACCACGGAGATGATATTGGGGTCGATCTCCTTGATATTTTCCAGGACATCCATGCCGCTGATGCCGGGCATCTTGAGGTCGACAAGGACCAGGTCCGGCTTGATTTCCTTTATCTTTTCCAGACCGATGGTCCCGTTCTCAGCCGTTTCAGCCTGGAACCCGTCTTTGGTCAGGATCTGAGTGCAGGAATCCCGCATCGTCTCTTCATCATCGATCACCAGAATAATCGGTTTTTTCCCTAACACATTTCCTCCATTGAGTAACATAAAAGTTTGACTGTATTCATTTCAAAAAGCCCCTCTATTCCAGTATTCCCTCTATCTCAGCGAGTATCTGTTCGTCGGAGAAATGCTTGGCCCTGGCCGCTGAAGAAGGACAGGAGGCCACGCAGGCGCCGCAGCCCTTGCAGAGGGCTTCATTGACCCTGGATATGTTTTCTTCTTCGTCAAAGGAAATGGCGCTGTAGGGACAGATCGAGTTACAGAGACGGCAGCCGGCACAGAGCTCGGGGTCGATGTAAGCCTGGATCGGCTCTATCTCGGCCTCGCCTTTGGCGATATAAGCCAGCATCCGGGCCGCGGCTGAGCTGGCCTGGGCCACGGTGTCCTGAATGTCTTTAGGCCCTTGACAGCAGCCGGCAACGTAGATTCCGTCAGTGGCGGTGGCGGTCGGGTCCAGCTTGGGATGTTTTTCCAGGAAGAACCCGTCAGGGCTTCGGCTGATGGAGAACAGGCGCCGCACTTTCTCCGCATCGGGCTGGGGCTCGATGGCGTTGCAGAGGACGACCATGTCGACAGGGATTTCCCTGAATTTTTTGGCAAGGGTGTCCTCACAGTGGATAAGAAGAGGCCCCTCACCGTTGCTGGACCAGGTCGGCTTGACCACCTCGGCCACTTTCCCCCGGATGACGTTCACATCCTCGTCCAGTATCCGGGAATAGAATTCTTCGTATCCTTTTCCGAAGGAGCGCATATCGATATAGAACTGGTAGACTTCGGCCTTGGTCCTGTCCTTGATGAGATGAGCGAATTTGAGGGCATACATGCAGCAAACACGCGAGCAGTAGGGGTGACTGTTGACATCCCGGGAGCCCACGCAGTGGATGATGCCGATGGATTTGGGTTCCTTCCCGTTTTTCATCACGATCTTTCCCTGGGTTGGCCCAGTCGAACTGACGATCCGTTCAAACTCGAGGCTGGTGTAGACATCGTCATACAGACCGTATCCGTAAGGAGCCAGTCCGTCTGAATTGAGTGTGCTGTACCCTGTGGTGAGGAGCACTTGCCCCACATCGAGCTCCACGATCTCATCTTTCATATCATGGTCCACAGCCTTGGCCTCGCAGACTCTTTCGCACTCATGGCATTCCACGCAGATCCCGCAGTGCAGACAGCGGGAGGCTTCTCTGACAGCTTCTTCTTCGGAGAAGCCCAGCTCGACTTCCTGATAGTCTCTCTTCCTGACCTTAGGGTCTCTTTCGGGCATCGGGGTCCGTTCCATTCGGGGGGTGTCCTTGAAGCGGGGAGCGTAGCTGTGCGGACGGCTGTTTTCGTCCCTTTCAGGAAGGGTCTTGGGCCGGGGAGACTTGAAGTCTTTGAGCGGCTCGCCGTTGATGTATTTATCGATGGCCTCGGCAGCCCTTTTGCCGTCGCTCATGGCTGATATGACCGTTAGCGGCCCGTTGAAAACATCTCCTCCAGCGAAGACTCCCGGGATGTTTGTCTCCATGGTCTCTTTGTTCACGTCCAGCGTCGACCACTTGGTCACCTTCAGTGTTGTTTTGGAGTCGACAAACTCGACCTCAGGGGATTGACTGACAGCAATGATCACGGTGTCGAAATTGAGGTCGTGTTCGCTTCCTTCTATGGGAACAGGGCGGCGGCGTCCGCTGGAATCCGGCTCGCCCAGTTCCATTTTTATGCATTTTAGCGTCGTGATCTTGCCTGATTTTCCGAGGACTTCCACCGGGGCGACCAGGTACTGGATCTTGACTCCTTCCTCCTCTGCGGCCTGGATCTCAGCCTCTTCGGCGGGCATTTCCTTTCGTGTCCGGCGGTAGAGGATGGTGACTTCCTCGGCTCCGCAGCGGAAGGCTGTCCGGGCAGCGTCGACGGCCGTGTTCCCGCCTCCGATCACGGCCACATTTTTCCCGGTGGGCTGGGGCAGTCCGAGGCTGATGTTGCGAAGGTAATCCACGCCGTGGAACACGCCTTCGAAATCTTCTTCGCCCGGAATTTTCATCTTGAGGCTCTTATGGGCTCCGGTGGCGATGTAGACGGCTTTATATCCCTGTTTGAACAGGTCCTGGAGGGAAAAATCCTTGCCCAGAGCTTTGCCGGTCTTGATGGTCACGCCCGTTTTTTGGATGGCATCGAGCTCATAATCCAGCTGCTCTTGGGGCAGACGGTATTCCGGGATCCCCACCGCCAGCATGCCCCCGGCAACAGGCAGTTTCTCGAATATCACGGGTTTGTATCCCTTGAGAGCGAGGTCATGGGCGCAGGTCAGACCCGAAGGGCCGGATCCGATGACAGCGATCTTCTCTGGTCTCTCCTCTTCGATCTCGGGCAGCTCCGGGCCGCCGTTTTTCATCTCCCAATCGATGACAAATCTCTTGAGATTCTTGATAGCGACAGGATTGTCGACGAATTTGCGGTTGCACTCGGTCTCGCAGGGATGATAGCACACCCGACCGCAGACGATGGGAAGCGGGTTTTGGCGGCGGATCAGGCGGGCGGCTTCCTTGAATTTTCTTTGAGCGATCAGGGCGATGTAGCCGGCTGCTTCCTGCCCGATAGGGCAGGTCTCCCGGCAGGCAGGGCGGCTTTCCTTTTCGATCACATAGGTGTTGGGTATGGCCTGGGGAAAGGTCTTATACACGGCCGAACGCAGCGACTGTTTCTCTTCAAAAAGATTGGGGACTTTTACCGGGCAGACTTCTATGCAGTCGCCGCAGGACTTGCACTGGTCGGTGATATAGCGTGCCTTTTTCCGGACTTTAACCGTGAAGTTACCCATGTAACCGCTCACTTCTTCGACCTCGCTGTAGCTGAGAAGCTCGATGTTTTCGTGCTGAGCCACGGAGACCATTTTAGGGGTGAGGATACAGGCCGAACAGTCCAGGGTGGGAAAGGTCTTGTCCAGCTTGGCCATCTTGCCGCCGATGGTGGAATCTTTCTCGACCAGGTAGACCTTGTTTCCGGATTCAGCGATCTCCAGAGCGGCCTGGATGCCGGCTATCCCTCCTCCGACGATCATGGTATCGGGGTTGATCTTAACGTGAAACGGCTCCAAAGGTTCTTGATGAGCCACGCGGCGGACAGCAGCTCTGACCAGAGCCGAGGCTTTTTGGGTGGCTTCCTGGCGGTCTTTATGGACCCAGGAGCACTGCTCCCGGATATTCACCATCTGGAAGAGATAGCGGTTCAAATTGGCTTTCTCACAGGCTTTGCGGAAGGTCGGCTCGTGCATCAGCGGCGAGCAGGAAGCGACCACCACCCGGTTGAGCCCTTTCTCCTCGATATCCTTGATGATCAGCTCTTGACCGGGTTCGGAACACATGAATTTATAATCCCGGGAGATGACGACTTGAGGTTCATCGGCAGCGCTGTCCCTGACTTTTTCCACATCCACGGTTCCCTCGATATTCGTCCCGCAGTGACAGATGTAGACTCCTATTTTCACTTCCTTGTTGTTCATTTAGTCACCTCCAGCCGGTTCTCCTTGGTGGGGAAGGGAATCAGGCTGCGCTTGATTCCCAGTTCCTTGGGGTCTCCTCCCAGGGCCAGGCCCAGAGCCTGAGTGAAAAAGAGGATCGGGAGGTGGAGGTCTGTCTTGAACTTTTTGTTGATCTTGTCCTGGTAAGCTTCCAGGTTGATCTGGCAGAGAGGGCAGGTGGTCAAGACAAGGTTGGCGCCGTTCTGACGGGCGCTTTCCAGGATCTTTTTGTTGAGTTCCAGGGCGACATCGGGGTAGGTGGTCATCAGCATTCCTCCGCAGCAGCGGACCTTCATCGGGAAGTAGACGTTTTCGGCGCCCAGGGCTGCAAAGAGGGAATCCATCATTTGAGGATTCTCTTTGTCATCCAGGCCCCGGTCCGGGCGCACGATCTGGCATCCGTAATATTGAGCGATTTTCATTCCCGCCAGGCTGATCTTGGCTTTAGAGGCTATGGTTTCCAGCCCCACATCGTTGACCAGGACTTCAAGGGGATGCCGCACTTTGATGCCCAGGTCGTATTTGAGATCGTCCTTTTTGAGAGCCTGGTCGACTTTGGCCTTCATGATGCGGTTATTCTTGAGGATGTGATTCGTCTTGTAGAGGATGGTGTAGCAGGAGCTGCAGGGACAGACGAGGTCATGGCCGTAGGGCTCGGCCAGAGCCAGATTTCTGGCCGAGATGACGAGAGAGATGGTTTCTTTCGTCGCCATGTAGTAGGTCGCCCCGCAGCAGTTCCAATCCTCCAGTTCGACAAGCTTCTGTCCCAGTGCTTGAAAAACGAAACGGAAGGATTCATCGTAACCCTTGGCCGAAGCTTCGAGGCTGCAGCCAGGGTAATATGTATATTCCATGTTGGCCTCCAGGTTTATAAAAAGAAGAGAGACTGTCTTGGCTTTAAGGGCCAGAAGGTTTTCATGACTCGACGACAGGAACGACCATCTCCATTATCTCTGCTTCTTGTAAAATCTTGGAAAAGTTTTTGGAACCTTTGATCTTCTTGGGCAGTATCCCGATGCGGCCTTTAAAGAATAACTTGAGAAACAGGGGAATCATTCCCAGGAGTTTGAAAGGATTGGTCCTTAAGAAGTAAGCGACTATGAGTCCGGGCTCGTAGCTTCGGCCGTAGCGGTTGGCGAGATAGACAAAGGCTTTGGAGAGAGAATAGACGGGGAACCTCTTGGGATAGATCTTTTGTTCGATAGCCAAACGTTTCAGCGCATAGAGGATATCCGTGACCTGGACTCCCTGGGGACATCTTATGGTGCAGGCGTAACAGGAGGCGCAGATCCAGATGGTGCGGCTGGAGAGGATGGATTCAATGTCCCTCGCTCGAAAAAGGGCGATGATCTCCCGGGGAGTGATATCCATGGTGTAGCTGACCGGACAGGAGCCGGTGCACGAGCCGCATTGAATGCATTTCTTGATGCTTTCTCCGCCAGGAATGTTGGCCACCTGAAGAAGAAGCGAGTCTCTGAGTTCTTTTTCTTTGCGGCTGTATGCTCCTTCGGTTTCAGCTTTCCTTTTTCTCGCCCTCATTTCTGGAGCAACCTCTCGATGCGGCCAATGAGATCGTCGGCTTTTACGGGTTTATCGATGTAGTCGTCTGGTCCAACCATGCCTTGTTCTTCGCCTTTGAACTGGAACCTTGAACCCGTCATTTCTTTGACAGCGGAGACAAAGATGATCGGCGTCTCATGGAAATCCTTGTATTCCTTGGCCGTTTTGATCGAGTGGCACAGGGAGAAACCGTCAAACAGACTGTCCATCATGATGTCGAGGAGAATAAGTTCAGGTTTATCTTTGAAAATTTTCTCCTTTGCCTCGGTTGGGTTTGAGGCGTGCACTACCTCATAAAGAGCTGATTCCAGGATTGAAGTCACAGCGTCTCTGAAGTCCGGATCATCATCGATGACCAAAATTTTTGCCTTTTTTTCCATTTTTTCCTCCTTTATTTACTAAAGGCATTGTGGATTGCCAGTTTGAGTTCTTCCTTTCCGAAGGATTTGATGAAATAAAAAAAGATGTCCTGTTCCCTGACTTTGGCTTCCAGGCTCTTTGTGTTTTTTTTCGTGGTCATGATAATTTTTATCTTGGGGTCTATGCTTTTGATGATGGAGACTGCTTCGTATCCCTTCATTTCCGGCAGGTTCACATCCATGATCAAGCAGTTGAAGCATCCTTCTGAGACTTTCTTTATCGCCTCGGGAAGTCCTTTTCCCGTTTCGACGTTGAAGTTTTCTTTTTGTAAGAACATGGTCATTTCTTTTCTGTCTCGACCGTCAGGATCGATGATCAGGATTCTTTTTTCGGTCGTTGCCATTTACAGATCCTTCATCATTTTCTAATGCAATTCATGTGCCATCTTTCGGGGAAGGGAAGGCGAAAATGATAAATTTTAAGTTATTGATAATAAATAAAATAAGAAGATACAGCCGCGGGTATTCTGGTTGAGCAGAATGGGGTAAAAGAGGAGGTGGGGAATTATTCCTCACCTTTGTTGCAAAACAGTCTAGGGAATAATGGGGTTGGGCTGGCCAGGATTCACCACTCTTGGGAGCGGCTCTTGTCGATCTGGAAAGAAACTTCCAGTTACTCAATCTTCTCATCTCCCCCTCAATCAAACCTGGTCCGAAGACCAATTACTGAAGTTTTGGCTTTGTCCCAAAGTGATGGGATTAATGTTCATGCAGCAAAAGGGATTCTCCAATTGTCATTGCGAGTGACCATAGGGAGCGCGGCAATCTCATAAAAAAAGGATTGATTTCTTTTATAAAAGATCGCCACGTCGTTTCACTCCTCGCGATGACACGGAGTCCCGTCACTTTGGGACAAACCCGAAGTTTTAAAAGCCTGACCCCAATAAAAGGGATCGTCCAGCCGTGAAAAATAGATGCAGGAAAAAAGGAGGGGACTAATGCTTTTGGCTATTGCTCCAAAATTTCACTAAGCTGGACGATCTATACAGAATAGGGGACGGCTCTCCTATTTCACTGTAAGCGATAATCGAGCACTGGGCTCTTCTTTTACTCGACACAATACTCCTCTTTTTAACTCAGTTCGTGATCTGTTTGAGCACTTTATTCAGAGCTTGAAGCACAGGCCTTGAGATCTTATGGCCTTCCTCTGTGGTTTGGGGCTGGATGCCCAGGACATAAGAATTTTTCAAATGGTTGTAGCTGATGTTGCTGGTGAGGAAAGGCAGCAGCCTGTGGCTCAGGACTGTGTTGGAAAGTATATAATGAAAGGGAAGAAGGGTCACTTTACCCGGCTCCTCTCTGAAGTCCACGGCATCGAGGAACACCAGAGGACGGTCCAGGCCGTTTTTCCAGGGCGAATCCTGGTCTGCGAGTTCCGATTCGAGCCAGACATCGTTGATTCCGCGTTTTCTCAAGGCAAGAGCAAGCTGCAGACCCACTCCATCATCCGAGTGGTCGCTTTTTCCCACCCCGACAAAGATGGGTGAGCCGTGCTCTCTGATCTCAGCCCATTTTTCTTTCCAGCTTTCGGGCAGGGCTTTTTTGACCTGTGCCATATGGGCAGAGCAGCTGATGCAGGGATCAAAGGCCCGGACGACCAGGTCCATCCTGTCCCTGATCTTTCCCTCTTCTCCTTTGTTGAGCAGGTTTTGAGCGGCGATGTAACAGTATCTCTCGATGTCCTCTGCGTTCTGGGCAGTGGGAGTGATGATATCCGTGTAGGTGACAAGCCCGTCGGCTATCTCATAGGAATGGATGAGAAGGCCTCGGGGAGCTTCGACGATTCCCGTCCCTTTGCCTTCCTTTGTCTTGTAGGGGACGAGAGGAGGATCGGGGAGCTTGATCATTTTATCGATGATCTGCGGTATTCTTTCAAAGGCATAGCAGATTTCCAGCGCCTGGGCCGCGTTGTTGAAGAGAGGGTTCGTTTTCCAGCGCCGGTTGAAATACTGTCTGTACATCTTTCCCGCCTCTCCCTTCAATCTTTCGCCGAGGTTATTGACCCGGGCCAGGGCCCCGACAGAATACGGCTTTCCCTTGTACCGGCTTCTCTTGGCGTAGGAATGGGAGACGACGAATTCGTTGGTTAATTTTTTATAATCGTCCTTGCTCAAAATTTCGCCCGTGGACAGGAGGATCTCCTCTCCGGCAAACCCGTATTGGTTCTTTTCCGGGTTGCAGCAGGCATACATGGTCTTTTCTTCAGGGACGAGGGGATAATCCAGTCCACAGAAGAGGTCGACGGTCTTAAGGACAAAGGGCATGAACTGGATGGCCCGGCTTTTTATCCACAGAAGCTCATCCTTGGAAGGGAATTTCCCGAACCCGCCGATGACCGGATTTTCTCCGTGGATATACCGGCCGGCAGCGGTCTTCATGATGTGGTTCCCGAATTCTTTCATTTCGAGGGCGATCTTGACTTCGAGGCTGAATTGGGCAGCCATGGCGATGGCGTTGGGAAACCCGACATAATCCGGCAGGGCAAGATAATAAGTATGGAGGGAGTGGCTCTCGATCATCTCGCCCAGATGCATCAGCTCTCGGAAGAGGGATACTTTGGGAGGGACGTTCACGGACAGGGCATTTTCCATGGCCCGCAGGGCTGCGTATTTATGGGATACGGTGCAGATGGCGCAGATGCGGGGGACGATATTGACATCTTCCTCGGGAGTTTTGCCCAGAGTCAGCCTCTCCACGAGGCGCGGGCCTTCGTATATGGCGAATTTGACGTCTGTCACCGCCCGGCCATCAATGGTGGCGATGACTCCTCCATTTCCTTCAACACGGGCCAGATGGTCGATCTTTATCTTTTTCATCTCTTTGCTCCTTTGATTTTTCCCAGGAAATCAGCGATTCCCGTGCCGCTGAAGTTGCCCATTTTCTTCTTTATAAAATCGTCAGTGAATCCTTTTTCTTTTAAAAGGTGATATTCCGAAGTGAAGTTGGCCTCTGCCAGCGGACCCCAACAGCCCACGCAGGGAAGGTTGTGGTTGATGCAGACCGCCCCGCAGCCGGCTGCCGTGACAGGACCCAGGCAGGGGATGCCTTTGTTCAGAAGACAGTCGTTCTCGTTCCATTTGCATTCCACGCACACCGGGAAGCGGTAGAGCTCGGGAGGATTTCCTCTTATGATCCGGTTGAAAGTGGACAGGAACTGTTCTTTGTCGATGGGGCAGCCGGGCAGGTAATAATCCACTTTGATGTAGGCATCGATGGGCTTGGAATGAAGGGGCTTGGTATGGGTCATCTTTATCTTCCCGTAGACCTCTTTGAAATTCTTTTCCCATTCGTTTTCTTTGAGGAAAGCGGCCTGGATCCCTCCAAAACAGGAGCAGATACCGATGGCCACCACGACTTTGGCTCTTTTTCGTATATCCAGGACCTCCTTTCTCTCCTTCTCGGTGGAGACAGAGCCTTCCACCAGAGCCACGTCCAGCTCGCCGTCGATGTTATCGCTCTTGGCCATCAGGAAGGATTGGATGTCAGCTGCCTGGAAAATATCCACCAGCTCTTTTTCACAATCGAGGATAAGGAGGGCATCACCCGCGCACCCGGTCAATTCATAGATCCCGATTTTCAGTTTGTCTTTTTTCATTTCTTCCTCCTAAATCAGCTCTCTCATATGGAGCACATCCCAGTAGGTGAAGACCGGGCCATCCAGGCAGGTGTAGATATAGTCGATGGCGCAGTGCCCGCATTTGCCCACACCGCATTTCATCCGCCTCTCCAGCGTCATCAGGATTTGGTCCTTGGGAATGTTGAGCTTGACCAGTTCCTTGAGCACGAATTTATACATGATCGGAGGGCCGCAGACGAGGGAATAGGTGTTGGCCGGGTCGATCTTTTTCACCAGGGGAAAAAGGGTGGTGACAACTCCTACGTTTTCTGTCCATTTTCCCGTGTCATCGGCATCCACGGCCAGGTGGCACTCCAGGTCCTCCCGCTGTTTCAGGGAGAGGAACTCTTCTCGAAAGATCATTTCAGCAGGCCGTTTTGCCCCGTGAAGAACGATGACTCTCTTGAACTGGTCGCGGTTATCCAGGCAGTAGAGCAGGACTGAGCGAAGGGGAGCGGCGCCGAGTCCGCCGACGACGATGAGAATATCTTTGTCTTTCATTTTTTCTACCGGGAACCCGTTTCCGTAGGGCCCTCTGATTCCGACCGGGTCGTTTTCTTTTAAGCGAAAGATGGCACTGGTCACTGTCCCGGCTTTCCGGATACAGAATTCCAGAAGGCCCGGCCGTGAAGGCGTGGACGATATGGAGAAAGGAGCTTCGCCCGCGCCCAGGACTGAGATCATGGCAAACTGGCCCGCCCCGTAATGGAAGGAAAGGGCTTTTTCCATGTCCACGATCCGAACCTGGAAGAATTTCACGTCTTCGGTGAGATGATAGGTGCGGACGATCCTTGCCGGCTCGGGGATAAAAGGATTGGCCTGGGTGATGATTTTATCTTCTCCGTTCATTTTGTCACCTCTTTGTGGAGTCTGGACCAGAAGGTGTCCTCTTCCTCACCGAGGAGAGCCTTTCCCACTGTCCGGACGTTTATGTCCACGGGACAGGTCGCGATACAGCGGCCGCATCCCACACAAGCGGGTTTTCCGTATTTGGAGATAAAGGCCTGGAGCTTGTGGGTGTACCAGAGTTTCAGCCTTTCAGACCTCTTTTCCCGGAAGTTTTCTCCTCCGGCGACCAGGGAATACTCTTCAAGCGTGCAGGCATCCCAGTGGCGCATGATTTTTCCGTCTTTTCCGCCCAGGAACTGCTTATCCATGATGTTGTAGCAGTTGCACGTCGGGCAGACATTCGAACAGGAGCCGCAGGCCAGGCAGGCTGTGCCCAGCTTTTCCCAGAGCGGGTCTTTATACTTGAGCTCTACCAGGTCAGGCATGGCGGTGAAGTTTAAATCCCATTTGTAGGCCTTGTCTCTCTCTGCCTGCCATTCGATGTACCTCTGGATGTCCTTGTCCGTCAGGTTCTCATCAAAAAGCTCCGGCTTGAGGCGGATGAGGTCGTCTCCCTGGCTGGAGCCGATCCAGACGAGAAAGAGATCTTCGAGGTCTGTCAGGAAAAGGTCGTATCCCTCTTCGATGATATGCGTTTTGGTGGATTTGGCAAAACAGTATTCATCCGGCCAGCAGGAGAGACCGATGATCAGAGTGTTCTCTCTGGCCTTGAGGAAATACGGATCGAGGAAAGCCTGTTTGTGAAAGCTATCCAGGATCAGCAATCCATGGATGTCGCAGGGGTGAATGCCGAACAGGATTTTCTTTGATGCATGGGAATAATCTTCTTTATACCCTTTTTCGGAAGTGCTGAACATATTGAAAGAGGGGGGAAGAAATATCTTTCGTGGGGGGAGAATGGTCCGGGTTGTCTTCATCTCGATTTGAGAAAAGTCGGTGATCTCCTTAAAGATGTGCTTGTCTCCCTTTTTTACAGGAGCCCAGAGGTCGGCTTTCTCAGAGATGATCTCCAGGAAAGGAAACAGGTTATTCTTTTTAAGTTTGATAATCCTCATTTTGACTCCCTTGAGTTTTATTTGAGCAGCGTTGCTCCTCAGTGGAAGCTTTGATTATTAAATCTTGAGGCTCGCAGCCATAATGGGTGTGAGCCTCTTAGACAGATTGAATATGCAAGTTACATGCCTGTTTGGCTCTGGGCGGGAAGATTCTGCATAGTCTTTAACTTATTGATAAAAAATAAATTATAAAGCTCATGCGGAAAATAAGAGCTAATGGGATGTGGACCTGGAGAAAAAAGTGGGGAATTTTTCCCCACATGTGTTCAATTTTGACATGAATAATAAGGGAAAAAAAGGGCCGGGTGTACTCGCTCATCAATTCGGCGATACCTTTAGAATGTCATTGCGAGCGCAGCGCGGCAATCCCTTAAGATAAGAATGTCTTTTGGTGTCATTGCGAGCGTAGCGCGGCAATCCCTTAAGAAAAAAATGTATTTATTTTTACGAGATTGCTTCAATCTGTTCGCAGTGACAACTTTTTCTTTGATATAAATGGCTGGACTGTACCCTCATAGCTGAATATCAATAACAGGCCCCTTTATATATTGGACGTAGCGTTGAATGGAGGAAATTAAGGTCAACAAGATGAGAGAAGCTGGGTCACTGAATTTTGTACTTTTTGATCTTGGCCATGAGCGTTTTTCGGTCGATTTTCAGGATTTTGGCTGTCTTGCTTTTGTTCCCATGCTGAGCTTGGAGGACGATTTTTATATATTCTTTTTCAATGTCATCCAGGGGTTTGTACTTGCCTCCGACAGGCAGGAGGAGAGAAGAGCTGGCGCTGATGCCGTGATAGACGAGGTCTTCGAGCTCGATCCTCTCCCCTTTGGAAAGCACTACGGCCCTTTCAATAGTGTTTTCCAGCTCTCTGATATTTCCGGGCCAGTCGTATTCCATCAGGGCTTTTTTGACCGCGGGTGAGACTCCTTTGAGGTCTTTTCTGGTTTTTTTGCAGTATTTATTCACAAAATGATCGATGAGAAAGGGGATATCCTCTTTTCTTTCTCTGAGAGGAGGAAGGTTCAAGGGAACGACGCTCAGACGGTAGAAGAGGTCCTCCCTGAATTTCTCTTTCCTGACCAGGTCAGCCAGGTTTTCGTTGGTGGCGGCCAGGATGCGGACGTCCACTTTTATCGGCTTGTTGCTTCCCACCCGGGTGACTTCGCGCTCCTGGATGACCCTCAGGAGCTTGGCCTGGATATTCAGGCTGATGTTGCTGATCTCGTCCAGGAATATCGTCCCTCCGTTGGCGACTTCGAACCGGCCGTGCTTTGTCTCATGGGCTCCAGTGAAAGAGCCCTTGACATGGCCGAACAGCTCGCTCTCGAAAAGGGTCTCCACCAGCGCCCCGCAATCCACGACCACAAAGGGGGCATTCCTTCTGGGGCTGTGGTTATGGATTTCCCTGGCCAATATCTCTTTACCGGTTCCGCTCTCTCCGGTGATAAGGACGGTGCTGTCCGAGGAGCTGATGCGTTTGACGATATCCAGGACCCTTCCCATCACCGTGCTCTTGCCGATGACCATGTTGAACTCCACGTGCTTCTCCAGTTCTTCCCGCATGTAGATGTTCTCGAGGAGCATTTTGCGGTTGTCCAGAGATTTTTTGGTGATCAGCCGGAGCTGCTCGGGTGTGAAAGGCTTTGATAGGTAATCAGAGGCGCCTCTTTTCATGGCCTCGATGGCGGAATCGATAGTGGCGTATCCGGTGATGATGATGACTGCTGTTTTTGGATGTTCTTCCTTGATCCGGCTGAGGATTTCCATCCCATCCATGTCAGGCAGTTTGAGATCAAGAAGCACGGCATGGAAGAATTCGGTCCTGAAGAGCCTGAGGCCTTCGATCCCATCTTCCGCTGTCTTGACCGAGTACCCTTCTTTTATAAGGACCTGGCTGCAGGCGTCACGTATGCTCTCTTCGTCGTCGATGACCAGAATGTTCACGTTTTCAATCATTCTTGCTTTCCTCTAGAACCGGGAGCTTGATCGTGAAGGTCGAGCCCTTGCCTTCCCGGCTCTCGACTTCGATCGTCCCCAGGTGTTTTTGAATGATGCTGTAGCTGATGGCCAGGCCTAATCCGGTCCCTTTGCCGACCTCCTTGGTGGAAAAGAAAGGCTCGAACAGCCTTTTCTTGTCCTCTTCCTTTATGCCGTGGCCCGTATCTGTGATTTTGGCCTCGATGTGGGATCCATCTGTGTCCATAGAGGTTCTGAGGGACAGAGTGCCTTTTCCGTTCATGGCTTCGGCCGCATTGATGATGACGTTCATGAACACCTGCTGGAGCTGGGACCCGTCCGCCACGATTCTGGGAAGAGCAGACGCGTATTTTTTGTTTATCTTGATATTCTGGAAAAGGGCCTGGCCTTCGACGATGGCCAGCGATCTGTTCAGGACATCGTTGAGGTTTATCTGAGACATCTCCGGTTCCTTGGGCCGGGCGAATTCAAGAAGGCCTTTGACGATATCCTTACAGCGGGAAGTCTCCTTGACGATCTTTTTCAGGTTTTCGTAGTGGGGACTCTTTTTGGGTGTGTTTTCAAGGAGGAGATGGCTGTAGATAAGGATCCCGCCCAGGGGGTTGTTGATCTCATGGGCAATTCCTGCGGCCAGCTTTCCCAGGGAGGCCAGTTTTTCGGACTGGATGAGATGAGCCTGCATTTCTTTCAATTCCCGGGTGCGCTCCTCGACTTTTTTCTCCAGAGTCTTTCCCCATTCGATCAATTTCTGGTTGGCTGTTTTGAGATTAGCTGTCATCTGGTTGAAGGAATCTGCCAGATAGCCGACCTCGTCCTGGCTATTGACTTCGACCTTATGGGACAGGTCCCCTTTGGCGATTTCCTGAGTGGCAATCACCATTTTATGAAGGGGGTTGGTGATCCTGGAGGTGGCGAAGTAGAGGATGACCAGCAGGAAAACCACACAGAGAGCGGCCAGAAGAGTAAAGGTCAGCATGACCCTGTTGGTGGTGTCGATGTACGGCCTTTCCAGCATCCCCACATAGAGGATGCCGATAATTTCGTCCTTTATGTTTCTTATGGGCTCGTAGGCGGTTATGTACCAGTGGTTGACCACGAAGGCTCTGTCGATCCACGCCTGCCCTTCGACGAGAACGGCCTGGTTGACCTCTTTCGAGACGCGCGTTCCGATAGCTCTGTCCCCTTTTTCATTGGGCACATTGGTGGAAATCCGAAGATCATGCTGGAAGATCGTAGCCGTTCCCCTGTCGCGGCCTTTGTATTGCTCCCCTTTATAGACGATCTCCTTCACCCTGTCGACGATATCGAAGTTGCGGTTGAGAAGGATCCCGCCGTAGAGGATCCCGAGGACCGTTCGACTTTCGTCTCTGATCGTAACGGCTGCCTTGAGCATCATTCCGCTGGTTTCTTTATTCTCGGGCCTAAGAGCGGCTTTGGGCGTGGGAATGAATTCCATGTAGGCTTGGTCCGCCAGGTCTTGCCCTTCCTTCAGAAGCTCTTCCCTGGGAACGATTTGAGGGGAAGCGGCCTCTCCATTTTGTAAGGCCTCTCTCACCATCTCGTCCTGAGATTGATCGTCCCCTATAACCCCGGGATTCCTGGTCCGGGTGACCACTATTCCATTCTTGTCCGTCAGGTTCAAAATATCCAGCCCCTTTTCTTCTCTGACCCGCTTGAGACTCCTGAGGATTGAATTTTTATCGTTGTTTTTTATGGCCTGGTGAAGGCCTTCCCTGTCAGCAGTCAGGCTGACTATTTCCCTGATTTCTGAGAGCTTTTTGTTGAAGACCATCCAGGCAGCGGACAGGTCGTGTTTGACCTTGACCTGGGCTTCATGGATGATGGTGCTTTTGACCAGCTTTGAACCAAAGCTCAAGGATAATACCCCACCGATGACGATGACGACCAGAAAGCTGAGGATAAGCTTTGTCCTCAGGGAAAGAGGCGGAAATTTCATAATAATGAATTACCTGAATGGAAAGTGTTAGAATTAAGATTAATTATACTATAAAGAGAGAAACAACTGCAATTTAAATAGGGGTCGCGTCTTCTTCTATGATGACGAAACGCAAGTCTTTTTTTAATCTTATTTAATTCTTTTGCTATTCATCCTCCTTTTCGGTCTTGTGAACCATCCTTCTATTCGTGCCCCCAACCATAAGGTTGGCTCTGCACACACTGTAATATCCGGCAACGGCTCCTTAACCTTAACACGAACGCAATCAAAATGATTCGTTAGACGCGACTGAAGGCAGCCGTATGCTTTTTTTTTATAAGGAATGTAGGCTCGTTTCTCTTTCATGACTCGATAGACTATAGTCAGCAATCTTCGTGCTGTTGCCACCTTGGCCGAGTTGGCTCCTATTCTTTTGGCTCTTTTCTGGTAATGAAGCCGAATATCAAAATCAGATCTGACTGCCGGCCATACCGCTTCCACTGCCGCCCATCTCAGCCACTTGTTCCCCCGACGAATGAGTCGATCATGATAGAGTCTATCTCCTGAGGCGTAAGTCGATGGAATCACCCCTGCATAACTGTGCAGTTGCGAATCGGAACCAAACCTATCGATATCTGCTATCTCTGTAGAGACCAGAACAGAGAAAAACACTCCAAAACCAGGGACTGTCTGGATCAAACGCGCCTCCTCAGAGCTGCCGTAGATCTTCCTCACTAGCGTGTCAGATTGCCTGATCTTTGTATCCAGATGTCCTATGGTCTCCAGCAGTGAGGCAAGCATATCATTATCTTTGCCTGGTAGAGCTAGAGCGCGAAGAACTTCCATTCCTCTTGCTGAGAAAAGATCATCCTCTGCCTCACTCATCTGACGGATCTCCTCTCTCTGCTGAGCTAAAAGAGCATAGACCCGATTCTTCACTTGCGTTCGCATTCGGACGTAACTGGCCCGATGGCGCAAGACCCGCTGAGCCTCTCGATTCTCTGCGCTGCGGCGATAGACCTCAGGAATAAGGCTCATCCTTAGCAAGTGCGCTAACATCAAGGAATCTCGTTTATCTGTCTTGATCTTGGCTTTAGCTATAGCCTTGATCTGCTGAGGATGAGCAATCTTCATCTCCACTCCCAGTGACTCCATCAAGTCCACCATGGCGTAGGTGGACCGCCCTGCTTCGATAATACCGATAAGTTCATCCCCCAGACCGGATAGAAATTCCTTAGCCTCTCTTTGAATGTTCCAGATTCTTTCGGCCTTGATCGTTTCTCCTTTGTCATTCAAGACCGTGATGTGTGAGTATTGCTTATGATGGTCAATACCCATATAATGCATTTGAGCACCTCCTTGATTGAGATTTTGGCATCTGGGTACTTTATCACAGTTTAAAGACCCAGTGGAGGTGCATCTCGTCATCATGTTACCTTAACATTTAACATTTCCCATGAATTGCTATTGGCCGGGGGTCAGGTCTTAACATTTAACATTTCTTAAAACACTGGTAATTGATATTATTTGATTCTTTTTCTGTGATGCTCATTAGGATAAGGAAGATTGAAGATGCGGGAAATGTCGATTGTTGATATTCTTCTTCTTTGATGCGACTCCGTGTATATATCTGTTTTAAGAAAATGGCGAATGTTAAGATGAGACCCCCAGATCTGTCAATTTTAAAGCGAATGTTAAACGTTAAGATGCGACCCCTTAATTCTTTACTAAAGAGCTACTTTCGATATAATAGTATCGAGTGGAGAAACTGACTTGAAAAAAGAAAATGACGAGACAAAAGAATTTTTCAAAAATATCCTGGAAAGTATGGAAGGGGGAGTCCTGACTATAGACAAAAATGCCAGGATTACATCATTCAATCATTGTGCTGAGGAGATTACTGGTTTCAAGAGAGAGGAAGTACTGAATAAAGAGTGTCGTCATATTCTGAGAAGTGATCTCTGTATAGACGCATGCCCTTTAAATGAGATATTGGAAAAGGGAAAAACGATTTTCAATTATGAAATAATGGTTACCAATAGAACCGGGAATAAGATTCCTGTCAACATAACGACTTCACCACTCCGATCCAGCAATGGCGAGATAATTGGCGCTGTCGAAAATTTCAGGGATTTAACCAAACATAAGGGATTATGGGGGAAGCTGCGCGAGGAAAGAAACAGAGCCCAACAGTACCTCAATATAGCGGGAGTTATAATCGTCGCCATCAATAACAAGGGAATAGTCTGCCTTATCAACAAAAAAGGGCGCGATGTTCTGGGATACGCAGAAGAAGAAATCATGGGCCAAAACTGGTTTGATCTATGCGTTCCCGAAGAAGACAGAGAAGAGAGAAAAGATACTTTTGTAAAAGTGATGGCTGGGAAGATCAAGGAAGTGGAAGATTATGAAAACTCGATAATCACCAAGTCTGGGGAGGAAAGGATTATCGCCTGGCACAATACAACACTCAGAGATGAGAAGGGACATATTATCGGCACTCTGAGTTCAGGAGAAGACATCACCAAACGGAAGCAAACAGAGGAAGAATTGATCAGATCAGAAAAGCTGGCCTCCTTAGGACAGCTTGCGGCCAGTGTGGCTCACGAAGTGAACAATCCATTAGCTGGCATTATGGTCTATATCAAACTTCTTCTTAAAAAATACAATGAACAATCCATTCAGGTCGAAAGCACAGAAAAACAGCTTTTAAAGATGGAAAAGGAACTGGACAGGACTTCCCGGATAATCAGGAATCTTCTCGATTTCGCACGCCAATCAGAACCAGCCATAAGACCAGTCGAACTCAATAAAGTTGTGGAAGCCGCTTTGTTATTGGTTGGACATCAAATGAGCCTTGAGAACATAAAACTCGAGAAGAAATTGGATGCACACCTCCCTCTTATTCTTGCGGACTTTGACAAAATCCAACAGGTATTGATAAATATCATCATGAATGCAATTCAGGCGATGCCTGATGGGGGTACATTAACAATCACCACGTCGGCGGCTAAAGGAATGAGAATCGGCGGATCATTCAAAGATGCCGTTAGAATTGATATCAATGATACCGGAGTGGGGATTTCCAAAGAAAATCTGAACAAACTATTCACACCTTTCTTCACGACGAAAGAAAAAGGTAAAGGTGTGGGATTGGGGCTACCGGTTGTTCACGGAATCATCGAGCAGCATAAAGGAAAGATAGAAGTCAACAGTGAGCCTAACGTGGGTACGACATTTTCGATATATCTTGAGGTCATGGATGAGAAAAAAGACTGAAATACTTGTCGTGGACGATGAAAGTATAGTGAGAGAGTCACTCCACGATTGGCTGGGTGGTGTGGGTTATAAAGTGGTCACGGCGGAATCCGGAGAGGAAGCCCTCCGGGTAATCCAGAAAAAAAAGATGAAGATCATGGTTGCCGACCTGATCATGCCCGGCATGAATGGTATTGAACTCATGAAAAAGGCGAAGGAAATCGTTCCCACCATCGAAACAGTCATTATAACGGCTCACGGGACGATTCAAACAGCCATAAATGCGATAAAAGAAGGCGCTTACGATTATGTTGAAAAACCGTTCTGCCCGGAAAAAGTTGAACTTCTCATAAAAAATTTAGTGGAACATCAAAATCTGGTTGAGGAAAATATCTCTTTACGGAAAAAGGTCGAGAATCAGTTCCACTTCGAGGGAATTATTGCGAAAAGCCCTCAGATGCTCAAGATATTCGAGCTTATTAAGACAGTCGCCCCAACGAATGCCACTGTATTGATTAACGGAAAAACCGGCACAGGCAAGGAAGTTGTTGCCCGGGCGATTCATCATCAAAGTCAACGCCGGAAGAAGCCCTTCATTGCCACAAGCTGTGCATCCCTCCCAGAGAGTTTGCTGGAAAGCGAACTTTTCGGTCACGAAAAAGGGTCCTTCACAGGTGCAGTCGAAAGAAAAAAGGGAAAGTTTGAAGCAGGAGATGGAGGCACCCTGTTTCTTGATGAGATTGGCGAGATAAACGCCAACACACAGATCCATCTCCTCAGGGCGCTGGAAGAGAAAAAGATCACGCGAGTGGGTGGTAATGAGGAAATCAGCGTTGATGTCCGTGTCATTGCGGCGACAAACAGAAATTTGAAAAGCCTGATTAAAGAGGGAATATTCAGGGAGGATCTGTATTACCGGTTAAACGTCGTCACTATTGACCTCCCCCCCCTGAAAGAGAGAACAGAGGATATCCTCCCTTTGGCTGAGTATTTCTTAAAGAGGTATGCCGAGGATAATAATAAAACGATTAAAAAATTTTCTCCTGAAGTCGTTGAATTCATGCTGAATTACTCATGGCCCGGCAATGTGAGAGAATTAGAGAACATGATCGAACGAGGTGTCATTTTATCAGAGAAGAATGCGATCACTTTAACTGAACTCCCACAGGACATTATTCATCCGACTCCTGCGGAGGGAAAAACAATCGAGGCGGTGACGAAGAGTCACATTTTGAATGTGCTTGAGGAGACAAAAGGCAATATCTCAAAAGCCGCGAAAATACTGGGTGTTCGGCGGATGACGCTTTATAATAAGCTTAAAAAATATGACCTTACTGTCAATAAATTAGACATGTAGTGTCCAATTAATTGACATATCATTCTTTTTTTCTTGTCTCTCCACAATCCTGCTCTTTGTCATAACCTGTTTATTTTTATAGATTTATGGAAGTTTTGTAACCATTCTTTAAATGGAGCATAATTTGGCACACTCTTTGCACTCTCTAGTGATCTCATGAAATCATTGCTTCCGAAAGGATAGTTAACATGGATTATTCACGAGTCGAGGTTGCCGAAGGCATCGTTGCGAGGAGAGAAGCGACAGTGGCAATCTCATGATAGTCGCGCAGAATGATGAGATCGCCACGCTCTGCTCGCGATGACAATTTTTCTAAACAGCAGGTCGTCAGATCGGCTCGCCCGAAGGGGAAAAGATGCCGACATATGATGATCAGTTATCCCTAAGAGATTTTTCGTATAAGGTGTCGGCAGATTTTATGAATAATTCAGGTTAATTGTGTCCAGACTATCCTGGTGGAAACAGGTAAAAAAATCAAAGATTGGAGGTTAAAAATGAGAAAAGAAACAATGTTAGTGGTTGAGGATGAAGACATTATGCGGGAGGCATTGTGCGATTATTTTTCAGATGAAGGTCATAAGGTTGATACGGCCATTGATGGGGATAAAGCCTTGGAAAAGTTTAATCTGGAAGATTACAATGTCATGATAGTCGATCTTAAATTACCCGGTCGCGATGGGCTTTCAGTACTCAAAGATATAAGAGCAAAAAATCAGAAAGCGAAAGTCTTCATCATCACAGCTTATCCCTCGATTGAAACGGCGAAGGAGGCCATTCGTGGGGGTGCGACTGACTACTTGCCCAAGCCTTTTGAGCTGGACTATCTTGAAAACATAATCAGGCAATCTTATGACATCGATGTCGTTCCGGCCCCGCCTGTTGAAGAACCAATTGTTGAAGAGGAAATTGTCACTCCCTGCATCTGGATGCAAGCCGGCATAGTCAAGAAACGCATGTGTACCATCGGTTATCAATGCAACAGTGCATGTCAGTTTCATGTCGGGATGATGAGCAAAGAGAAATTTAGGAATGATCCAAGGATTAAACCTTTCCTCGATAAACTTTCCTTTCAAAAGGGAGCAAAACAGTGCCGATATATCATGAGTGGAGAGGTTTCTCTTCGATCCTGCGATAGACTTTACCGCTGCGAGAGTTGCGAATTTCACCAAACAATGGAGGATGAAGTCGATCGTCAGCTTGCTATTCGGGCTGTGCGCCAGCAAAGGCAGAAGGCCAAAAAATACGACCGGGCGACATGGACGCATGATTCTAAGTCTGCCAGAAGCGACAACTGAAACCGAGGGATCGCATCTTAACATTTGACATTTCTCACATCTATAACTGAAACCGAGGTGTCGTATCTCAGCATTTGACATTTCTCACATCTATCATCTTTTCTGTCTTTTTGTCACCAAAGAAAAGGAATATCTATTATTAGCTCTTTAAGAGATGTCATATGTTAAGATGCGACCCCTATTGACTTATGGACATCCGAATAGTTACCATAATATTTCTGGAAAGGAGGATTTTTGGAAATCAAGAGTAAGGAGGTATATGACCTCGGCCAATATTATTAATATTGCTGGGGTTATGTACGCACTTAATTAGAATGCCAAAGACAATAAAAATGACTTTGAGAGAAATCAAGGAACTCCTTCAGGCCGAAGTCATCATCGGAGATGAGAGTCTTGATGTCGAAATCACGTTTGCAGGAGGGTCTGACCTCATGAGTGATGTCTTGGCCTTTGGCAAGCCAGGAATCCTCCTTTTGACAGGCTTGTCCAATGCTCAATCTGTCCGAACAGCGAATATCATCGATGCCAAAGCTGTTGTGTATGTTCGGGGCAAGAAACCGGATAAAATGGGGATTGATATAGCCAGGGAAAATGGGATTCCTCTTCTATCAACCAAGTACATGATGTACACAGCTTGTGGCTTGCTCTTCAGCCATGGCCTTTCGGGAGTGAGTGACGTCTCTCAAAAAAAATGATGATGAGCAGCGAGGTTGAATTTTCTCAAAAATTCGAGATCACCGGTGGTGATTTCAGCAGCGCAGGAAGGACATCGACAAGTATCAAAGAAATTCTCAAGGAAATAGGCATAGATTCTTCAATCATCATACGTGCATCCATCGCCTCTTATGAAGCAGAAATGAATGTTGTGATGTATGCGAAAAGAGGTGTTCTCACTCTGAACATCACTCCTGAGAAGCTGCGCTTCAAGCTCGAAGATGAAGGTTCGGGGATTGAAAATATTGAAATGGCCATGCAGGAAGGTTTCTCTACTGCGACTGACGAAATGCGAGAGATGGGATTTGGCGCAGGCATGGGGCTTCCCAATATAAAAAAAAATGCGGATAAATTTGAGATTTCGTCAACACCTGGTAAAGGAACGTCCTTAGACATAATATTTTGTTTGGATAAAACAGGAAAGAAATGAGTCAATACTTTCACTCCATCCGGATTGATACGGAAAAGTGTGATGGCCGGATGAAATGCATGCGTGTCTGTCCCACTCAAGCCATTCGGGTGAGAGGGGGAAAAGCCAGGATCATCGAGGAAAAATGCATCGATTGTGGAGAATGCATTACAGCGTGTCCTCATGGCGCCATTGTCCCTTTAACAGATCCCTTTGGAGAACTCTCTAAATTCCGTCATACAGTCGCCATTCCCTCTCCGGCTATGTATGCGCAATTCGGAAGAGAGATTTTGCCGGAGAAAATCCTCTCCGGGATAAAGAAACTGGGGTTTGATGATGCTTTTGACCTGGCTTTGACATGCGGAGAAGTCAGTTTCGCCATCCAGGAATATCTTCGTGAATACAAGGGCCCCAAGCCGCTCATCTCTAATGCTTGTCCAGCTGTGGTGCGTTTGGTCCAGGTCAAATATCCTGAGCTCATTGACCAAATAATCCCTATAGAACCTCCCAGAGAATTGGCGGCTCGAGAAGTAAAAAAGAAAAAATCAAATCAGCTTAAACTTAAAGAGAAAGATATTGGCACTTTCTATCTCACCCCCTGCCCCGTGAAAATGATCTCTATAAAACAGCCCGCCGAAAAAGGAAAATCTTATTTGGATGGAGCCATTTCCATCTCAGATATTTACGGACCTCTCCTTTCCGCTTTAGATAGCACCGAAAAAGGCAGTTACAGGAAAGCGCTGGAAAACATCTGTATTCTTGGCTTGGGGTGGGCCATGGATGGAGGAATCTGCCGCACTTTGAGGCTTAAAAATTGCCTGGCAGTTTCGGGACTCGCTGATATCCTGAAAGTCTTTGACGACATTGAACGAGGAACCCTGAGGAATATTGACTTTATCGAGGCATATTCCTGTCGCCAAGGATGCGTGGGGGGTTCTCTGACAGTCGAAAACGTGTACATCTCTTACAATAAAATACTTAAATTGATTGAAACTTTAGAGTATGAACAGATAAAAGCGTGTCCTGATATCCGGGAGGTCAGGAAGCTTTACAACCAGAAATACTTTTTTATCAAAGGGAAATTTGAGCCCCGTCCTCTCACTCCTCTGGATAGTGATTTAGCCAAAGCCATAAAGAAAAGAAAAGAAAAAGAAGAGATCTATGAGTCGTTGCCCAAGATTGACTGCGGAGCATGCGGCGCTCCCACTTGCATAACTTTTGCTGAAGACGTCGTTAGAGGCGAAGCGGAACTTGCTGACTGTATTTTCAATCTTCCCCAAAAATTTAAAGAGCTCTCCCAGGAATTTTCAGAATTGATTAATAGGCCCGATTTACTGAGTCAAAGTAAGTCTGATTCGAAAAAAACAAGCAAAAAAGGAAAGGCAATAAAATGAAATTAAATGAAATTATTGAAAGATTACAGTTGAAAATTTTAATAGGCCAAGAGAATTTGGATGTGGAGGTGACAGGTGGATACACGAGCGACCTCCTCAGCGATGTAATTGCCAATAGTCAAGCCGGTAATCTCTGGATCACTCTTCAGATCCATCAGAATATTATCGCAGTGGCCAAATTGAAGGACCTAGCTGGGATAATCATCGTCAATAACCGTGAGCCTGATGAGGAAACGCTGGACAAAGCAAAGGAAGAAAATGTCCCTCTCCTGAGTAGCAAAGAAATGGCCTTTGAAATATCGGGAAAACTCTATGAGTTACTATCGCGCTAGATAAATCTGATCGGTTCATGCTCAGACCTTTTAAGGCGGACTTACATATTCACACTTGTCTTTCTCCCTGCACAGAGCTGGATATGTCTCCGAAGGGAATCCTCACCTCAGCCAAGAAAAAAGGATTAGGCATCATAGGTATCTGTGATCACAATTCGTCAGAAAATGCTCTCGCCGTGATGAAAGCGGCCCAGAAGATGAAGATTCATGTTTTTCCTGGTATGGAAGTGACTTCTCAAGAAGAAGTCCATGTCTTGGCCTTGTTTGACGAAATAGAAAACGCTCTAAATCTCCAGAAGTTTGTCTACAAAAATCTGCCTGGAGAAAACGATGAACAAGCCTTTGGGATGCAGGTTATCGTCAACGAAAAGGAAGAGGTAGAGGGTTTCAGCAATAAGTTATTGATTGGAGCCACGACTATTCCTCTCAAAGAAGTGATTCGGCTGATTCATTCCTTCAGCGGAATCGCCATCGCCTCACACATTGATAGAGAATCCTTCAGTATCATTGGTCAACTGGGATTCATCCCGGATAATCTGGAATTGGATGCTTTGGAGATTTCTCCCAATATCAGCTTTGAAGAAGCCAGGAAAAGGTATGCTTATGATTATCCTCTGACCTGCTCATCTGATGCGCACTACCCGGATGACATAGGTAAAAGCTTCACCACTCTCCTGCTTGAAGACGCCACAGTCGCCGAAATAAAAAAAGCATTGAAAAATGAAGATGGGAGAAGATTAATTCAGTGTGATTAAGATTACGATACGATGGAAGATCTCTCTCTGCACATTTTAGACATCGTCGAAAATTCCATCGCAGCCAGCGCAGACACGATTGAGATAAGAATATCAGAAGATATAAAGGAAGATTTGCTGACTGTTGAAATCATCGACAACGGTGTAGGTATGGACGAGGAAACGGTAAAAAAGGCACTTGATCCCTTTTATACCTCTAAAACAGTTCGCCGGTTTGGTTTTGGTCTTCCTCTTTTATCAGAAGCCGCCAAAGCAGCGAATGGTCGCCTTTCCATAAGATCCAAAAAGTGGGAAGGGACCAGGATCAGGGCCGATTTCCAGTACAGCCATATCGACCGGAAACCCCTGGGCAATATAGACCAAACAATCATCACTCTTATTATGGGAAATCCTGATATAGATTTAATCTATGTGCATAAAAGGAACAGTCACGAGTACAGTCTAGATACAAAAAAGGTAAAGACTCGGCTCAAGGATAGGCCGATTAATTCTCTTGACGGGATACGAATGCTTAGGCAGGATTTAAAAAAGAGGAACTCAGGATAAGTGTTTCGCCATGAAGGAAATCTCCTTGTTAAAGCAAGGTTTACATCATAGCCGGTCTCATCATATTTGAAAGTGCACGTTTAAACTTTAAATCAGTGCACTTTTAATTCGTAAATGTCAGAATTTATTTTTTTCTTGACATTGCTTTGTTTATGTATTTAAATACATTGTTTTATTTATATATTTAAATAAATGGTTAAAAAAATGGCGCATATAAAGCGCAAATGTTTCACTCCATTTTATATTCTTTCAAATAATAATTCTTTCCGCAGATGAAATATAAATACAAGGATGAAAGCGAGCTCTTGAAAGCATGCGCTCACCCTATGCGTCTGCAAATAATAGAGTTGCTATTATTAGGACTTTACAATAAAGGATGTAGCGTTAATTCAATACAGAAAATATTAGGAATCCCTCAATCTACAATTTCTCAACACCTCCAGATATTAAAAAGCAAAGGTATAATTGACGGAAGCAAAAAGGGAGTAGAGGTGTGTTATAAAGTGATAGATAAGCGTGTTGTTAAGATCTTGCAAATACTAAAGAAATAAATTTTTCCTTGATATATCTAACATGGATTATTCGCGAGTCGAGGTCGCTGCAGACTCTACTACGAAGAGCGCAGCGAATGTGGCAATCTTTTGATGGTAGCGAGAAATGATAAGATCGCCACGCTTCGCTCGAGATGACAATTGATCTAATGAAAAGGTCGTCAGATTTTATGAATAATTCAGGCTAATTATTATGATAATTAAATATAGATCATAGCCACAATCGAAGAGTGTCAAAATTCATGTAATAAGGAGGAATGATGGCTGAAAGGATAGGCGTATATGTTTGTAAATGTGGACCAAACATAGGAGACAAAGTAGATGTGGATGATATTGTCAATGAAGTAAAAGGCATCAAGGATATAGCAGTAGCAAAGAGTCATAATCTCCTGTGTTCAGAAGAAGGGCTAAAATTTCTCAAAGAAGAAATAAAGAATGAGAAGCTTTCAAGAGTTGTGATCGCTGCCTGCACTCCAAAGCAGTACGAGGTAAAATTTATGAGGGCGTGCGAGGAAGCAGGGCTAAATCCTTATCTTATGCAAATGACGAACATAAGGGAGCAGTGTGCTTGGGTCACCCCTGACAAATCTGCTGCAACTGAAAAAGCAAAAAGTTTTGTTACAGCTGCAATAAACAGGATTTCTTTACAAGAACCTATTGAGAAAAAAGAAATTGATATTCAGCCTGATGTTCTTGTCGTAGGCGGAGGAGTAGCTGGATTGGAAGCTTGTCTATCACTCGCACAGAAGGGAAGAAAAGTCTATCTTGTGGAGAAGAGCCCCTGTATTGGTGGACTCACAGCTAGATTTGAAGAGGTTTACCCAACTATGGAGTGCGCACCTTGCATGATAGCGCCTGAACTGCAAGAAGTCCTTCAAAAAGAGAATATAGAAACGTTTACTTATAGCGAACTGGAGGATGTTGTTGGGTCGTTTGGCAATTTCACTGTCAAGATTAAGAAGAAAGCCCGATATGTAAGCGAAGAAGCCTGCATTGGATGTGATGCATGTTTTGAGCCATGTCCTGTGCAAGTGCCCAATGAATATGATGAAGGATTGTCAACTCGGAAAGCAATATATCTTCCGTTCGCTGGCGGTCTTCCTAATGTGCCTGTTATAGACAAGGATAGCTGCAAGAGATTCAAGGGAGAGAAATGTAACCTATGCAAAGAAAGCTGTTCCTTTGATGCCATTAATTACGACGACGAGGACATGACAATTGAGAAGAACGTAGGGGCAATTATTTTAGCCACAGGCTCAACACTTTTTGACCCCAAAGAACTTCCTCAATATGGATATGGAAAATATGACAATGTACTAACAGCCATGCAATTAGAGAGGTTGAATGCCTCAAATGGACCGACAGGAGGGAAGATTCAGTTAAAGAACGGGAAAGAGCCAAAATCCATAGCTTTCATTTACTGTGTTGGCAGGAAAGAGAAGGGGTATTGCTCAGGTATATGCTGTATGTATTCGCTTACATTGGCCCATCTTATGAAAGAAAAATTACCCGAGGTAAAGATGCATCACTTCTATACTGACTTATGTCTTCCAAAGAAGGAACATCAAATGATGTATAAAGAGGCTGTAGAAAAAGGTATAGAGTTTATAAGAATTGGAGAGGATGTGACTGTTACTGATGGAGGTGGAAAGATAAAGGTAGGAGCGAATGGAAAAAAGATATCTGTAGATATGGTAGTACTTGCACCTGCAGTCGAACCTAATCCAGATACTGAAAAGATAGCCGAAATCCTTGATATACCCAGAGATGACCAAGGCTTCTTTGCTGAGGAGCATACACTGATGAAACCTTTTGCTACAGCACTTGAAGGCGTTTTTATAGTCGGAAGCTGTCAGGGAGCAAAGGATATTGGAGATGCAGTGGCTCAAGGAGGAGCGGCTGCAGGAAAAATACTTTCAAGACTTATACCTGGTGAAAAACTTGAGTTAGAAGCAAAGGTGTCAGAGATAGATGAAGATTTATGCAGCGGCTGTAACATATGCATTATTCAATGTCCATACTCTGCCATATCTCGGGATGCTGAAAAAAATATTTCAGTTGTGGATGAGACTCTTTGCAGAGGGTGTGGAACTTGTGTATCAGCCTGTCCGACGGGTGCAGCAAGAGCAAAGCACTTCACCAAAGAGCAAATATTTGCTGAAATTAAGGGGGTAGTAAGATGAATGAGCCAAAAATCGTTAGTTTTCTGTGTAATTGGTGTTCGTACGAAGGAGCAGATAAGGCTGGGGGGGCACGGTTGAATTATCCTGCAAATATAAGAATCATTCGGGTTATGTGCAGCGGTCGTGTAGATCCAGAGCTTGTGGTACAGGCTTTAAAAGAGGGCGCAAGCGGAGTGTTAATTTTAGGATGCCATCCAGGAGACTGCCATTACAAAAAAGGAAATTATAAGGCATTACGGAGAATGCATCTTTTGAAGAAAACACTGAAGCAACTGGGGATTGAAGAGGAGAGAGTTCGATTGGATTGGGTTGCAGCGGGTGAAGGAGAGAGATTTGCAAAAGTAGCAAATGAAATGGCAGAAGCCGTGAAAAATTTAGGTCCCTTAGAGTTATCCTAAATAAGTAAGAATGATGTCTATTTTAGAAGGAGGCAATTAATGGCAAAACCAAAAGTAGCATTTTATTGGTGTGCTTCATGTGGTGGATGTGAGGAGGCTGTTGTCGACCTTAATGAGGATATATTAAAAGTAGTTGAGGCAGTGGATATAGTGTTCTGGCCAGTCGCGCTGGATTTTAAGAAAAAGGACGTTGAGGCAATGGGAGATGGAGAAATAGCAGTGAGTTTCATAAATGGTGCTATTAGAACAGAAGAACAAGAAGAGATGGTGAAACTATTGAGAAAGAAATCTGGGCTCGTCGTGGCATTTGGGTCCTGTTCGCATTTAGGTGGAATACCAGGGCTTGCAAATTTTTGGAATAGGGAAACAATTTTCTCGAGGGTTTATAAGACAGTACCCTCCATAGCGAATCCCAATGGGATAGTGCCACAACAAAAAACAAATATTCCTGAGGGTGAGCTTACGCTTCCTGAGTTCTTTGATACAGTCAAGACACTGGATCAGACAATTGATGTTGATTATTATCTTCCTGGATGTGCACCACCACCAGATTTAATTATGAATGCGGTAACAGCTATATTGAAAGGTGAGCTTCCCGAGAAGGGAGCCGTTCTCGCCCCTGATAAATCCTTGTGTGACACTTGCCCACGTGGAGAGAAGAAACCTGATAAACTCTCAATAAAGGAAATTAAGAGACCCTACGAGATAATACCAGACCCTGAGAAGTGTTTTTTAGAAGAGGGGATCATCTGTTTAGGCCCTGTAACCAGGGGCGGCTGTGGCGAGAGATGCATAAATGCAAATATGCCGTGTCGCGGATGTTTTGGACCGACAAAGGAAGTTGTAGACCAGGGGGCAAAAGGCTTATCAGCCATTGCATCCATATTGGGGATTGAAGACGAAGAGAAGATGACAGAGGAAGCTACGAAGAAGTTAATTGACCAGATAGTTGATCCGGCGGGTCTTTTCTATATGTATAGTCTAGCTTCTTCGCTTTTAAAAAGAAAGAGAATGGCATAATTATGAGGAAAGGGGAGATAAAATGGCAAAAAGAATAACAATAGACCCAATAACGAGGCTCGAAGGTCATGGGAAGATAGAAATATTTCTTAATAACAAGGGAAATGTGGAGAAGGCTTTTCTTCAGGTTCCTGAACTGAGGGGATTTGAGAAATTTTCTGAAGGACGCATGGCAGAGGAAATGCCAAGAATCACTCCCAAGATATGTGGTGTATGTCCCACTACCCATCACATGGCATCTGGCAAGGCGCTTGATGATTTGTTCCATGTAACCCCCCCGTCACCGGCCAAGAAGATAAGAGAGCTTATTAATTCTGCTTTCATGGCAGAAGACCATACTCTCCACTTTTTCTTTCTTGGAGGACCTGATTTTGTTGTTGGACCCCAGGCACCGGCAGGAGAGAGGAATATTTTGGGGGTCATTCAGAAAGTTGGTCTTGATGCGGGCAAGAAGGTTATAGATATCAGAAAGCGGTTGCGCAATATCATTACAAAGCAGGGAGGCAGAGTTATTCACCCTGTATGTAATCTTCCCGGGGGTGTATCCAAGGGGGTCACCAAAGAAGATAGAGAAGAATATATCCAGACAGGGAAAGATGCGGTAGAATTTTCTAAATTCGCTTTGAAAGCTTTTGAAGACATTGTTCTCAAGAACAAAGAGTACGTAGATGTCATTGTAGGAGATATCTACAAACACAGCACGTATTATATGGGACTTGTTGATGAAAACAATAAAGTCAATTTTTATGACGGAGATATTAGAGTAGTTGACCCTGAAGGCATGGAGTTTGCCAAGTTCAAATCTCGGGAGTATCTGAATCATATTGCGGAACATGTTGAGCCGTGGAGCTACATTAAATTTCCATTTCTTAAAGGTGTAGGCTGGAAGGGATTCGTTGATGGAAAGGATAGCGGAGTTTATCGAGTAGCTCCCCTTGCAAGACTAAATGCATCCGATGGTATGGCAACGCCACTTGCTCAAGTGGAATATGAAAAAATGTATGATATCTTGGGTGGCAAGCCAGCACACAACACTCTTGCCTATCATTGGGCAAGGCTTGTGGAACTTCTCTATGCAGCTGAAAGGCTTTTAGAGTTAGCCCAGGACGAGGAAATTCTCGATCCCAATGTTAGAAATATTCCAACGGCTGTTCCTGATGAAGGAATCGGCGTAGTAGAAGCACCAAGAGGTACTCTTTACCATCATTACAAAACAGACGGTAATGGTGTTCTTACGGACGTCAATTTAATAGTTGCTACTGTTAACAACGCAGCTTCAATATGTATGTCAATAGAGAAAGCGGCAAAAGGGCTCATAAAGGAGGGTAAGGTATCTGAGGGATTACTCAATATGGTAGAAATGGCATTCCGTGCATACGATCCTTGCCTTGCCTGCGCTACCCATTCACTGCCCGGGCATATGCCTCTTGAGGTCAGCATTAGAGATCATGAAGCCAATATAATAGAGACGATTAGAAGGCAGTAAGCATTTGCGGCCCTCTTTCCTCATCATTGCGGATTGATATTTTTCGTCTTCAAAAATGAAAACTCTTATATTGGGAGTTGGAAATCCAATTCTTACAGACGATTCGGTCGGCATCTGTGTGGCAAACGAGATAGAGAAGTTTTCCCTTCCTAATGTTGAGGTGATAGAAACAAGTCTGGCGGGAATTTCACTGCTTGATTATGTTGTTGAATACGAGAGACTTATTATAATTGATTCCATAAAAACAGAAAAAGAAATACCTGGCACCCTTTACAAGCTAAAACTGGAAGATATAGGCACTTCTTCAGCTACATCATACTCACATGGAATGAATATTAGAACTGCAATTGAACTCGGAAGGAAACTCGGATATAAAATACCTGAAATTATTGAAATTTATGCAATAGAGATAGAAGATAATACTACGTTTGGTGAGGAATGTACTCCTGCGGTAAAAAGAAAAATTCCAGGAATTGTAGACGAAATAACAAAGATAATAAAATCTGATTCAGCACCCTCTTAATCCTCTACACTTCTCAATTCATCTTCCTCAAATGTCGTAACAGGAATACTATCCTCAGGGTCCTTTCCAGGAATATATTCGAACACATCCTGGACTGCCTTTCCTACTTTCCTGAAAATATTCGCAACCGGGATATCGGCGGGACACACATCACTACACATCCCGCAGCTCACACAGGAAAGGCCTATATGGATCATCCGACCTATCTGAAAGGCTATGGTGCCCGGGGGTATTCTTACGCCCCCCTTCTTGTAAAGCTCGCTTTCATATTTTTGCACCTCGTATTCACTTCGAGAAGAATCAAATTCACATAAGCGGCAGTAACAAATCGGGCAGACCGAACGACATCCATGACAGCCAATGCATGTGCTGAACATTTCTACCAGCCCATCTAACCCTGACAACTTTTTTTCCAGATTAGCCAGCATCTTTTCTTCGTTTTTCTGTCGCAACTGCCGGATAGCTTCGGTTCCTTTTGTCTCCAGCTCGGATTCTTGTATCTTCCCATCCATCTCTTTCAGCAACTCAGCTCCCTTTTCGGTTTTAGCGAATAATTTACATCCTTTGCCCGTATCCTTCTCCCCCGCTATGGGAATAACAATATCGGCTTCGGCCGGAACAAAATTCTCACAGCACGAACACGTGTCGCGGATTCCCTCAGGCAGCTTTCCGTCAGCTACCACTGACCAGTAATCCTTCAACAGCTTGTCCTCGTTCTCATGAACAAATGTTTTCAAAGGATAAACTCCCGGACAAATCGAACTGATTATTATGATATTGTCTAAACTGCCCTGCTGACGCTTGACAAGCTCCACGAACGCTCGCTGTTCACATGGACGCAGGACTACCGCAACAGGCCCATCGAATGGTCCTTTAGATGTGAGGGAAGAGAGATACTCACCCGCATTGTACGGCATGACCGGACAAAAAGGGACCGCTTCCGCCATCTTCTCCGGATTAGAGATCAGGCTGCAGCCGACCTCGCCGGACGTCCCTTCTCTTGTCAGTACTGCTACGCTTTGTACTTTCTTACTTTCCAGAAGAAAACGCAGAAAATCTCTGGTTCCGTCTGATACCGTTTTATCTATTTTCAACATCTTAGTCATTCCAAGTCTCCAAGTACTCGCGGACGGTCACAGCCCATTTATTTGTCCTCTACTTCCGTCAGTTCATCCAGCTCGAATGTCCTGAGCGGCTGTTTTTCATCAGAACTTTTACCCGCCACATAATCAAATATTGCCTGAGTTTTCTCAGCTACCGCGCTGAATATTTGTCCAACCGGTATGTCCACCGGGCACGCGTCTTCACACATTCCGCAGGACACGCAAGATAAGCACATGTGCGACATCCGGCCCAAATGGAACTGCAGAAGTTCATCCGTACATTTCATCACTCCTTGGGCCTGCACGCGATCAAGATATTCCGCGCCTGTTTCCCGGAAAGTATCCTTATCAGAAAAGCAGAGCCGACAATAACAGATCGGACATACACTGCGGCAGTTGTGACATTCTATGCACCGGCTGAATACCTTCACCAGACCGTTCAGCCCCTTTACCATTTTCTTTGTTTCTGTCAGGGCTTTTTCCCTGGCGGCTATACGCTGCTTTTGCAGCTTCTCTGTTTCCTTTATCCAGTTCCCGGCATCTTTTTTCTTATCAATGCCCAGTTTCTCCAGCACGCTTTCCCCGTCGGCGCTCATGGGAATAAGCCACACTTGTCCTTTATCCACACCCATGGTTCCAGCTTGCATATCAACAGCCTGGACACGATCATCTCCAACAACGCTGAATGACGTACAGATTTCGCAAAGAGGCCGTAACTTCTTGCCTGCGCTAGATGGATTCTCCAGGTAATCGGAGAGGGGCGTTACGCCGGTACAATCCACGCTGATGAAGAAAACGTTCTCCAGATCCGTCTGCTCCAATTTGGAAAGCTCTATGGCGGCTCGGATTTCGCACATCCGCATCACGGCGGCGATCCTCCTGCTTTTCCCGTGCCGTGTCAGGGCCTGCAGCACTTTACCCCCTTGAACAGGCATCACTGGGGGCATTATCTCGGCCTTGTCCAGAAGGTCGGTATTATTCGTCAAAACGTAGTTATATCCCTCGTTTGTACGTATTGGCACAAGAATGGCCTCAAAGATCTTCTTCTCCAGTGAGCTCTTCAAAAGCTCGGCTATGGCTTTACTCGTCCCTTCAGTTGCTTTGATTACATGCCCTTCTTTCATCGCAATATCTCTATCACTTCCCTGTAGATTTGATTCGGTGTAAATTGTTGATGTGTTGCCGCTCCGGAGGGACATGCAGCTGCACAATTCCCGCATCCCTTGCAGAGCACCTCGTTGACCACACAAACTCCTTTTGATTCGTCATACTCGATTGCGCTGTAACAGCATACTGTCAGACAAGTTCTACAGCCTGTACACAAACTCTCGGATATTTTCGAAGTCCTGGGTTCTGTTTCCAGCTTTCGACCCGGTATCAATGACGAAAGTATTTTCCCCGCGACTGCCTCCGACTGCGATACGGCGTCACGGACGGATTTGGGTCCTGAAACAGTCCCGGCCAAGCACACTCCTTCGACAGTTGTAGTGACCGGGCCAATTTTCTCGTGCTCTTCCGTAAGAAATCCTCCCTTTCCCTTTTCAACACCCAGCATTTCGGAAATCTTTGAAGTGTCTTCTGCCGGTTCTATCGCAGGCAGAAGGACCACCATGTCTACGGCATCAACTTTACCATCGTGATCTATTTTGATATTTTTGTCGGATTCCGACAATTTAACTGTTTCTGTGTAGACAAACCCTGCCCCAGCATCCCGGGTCTCCTCGTAGAAGGCCTGTGCTCCAGAACCTGGAACACAGATATCCTGATAGAAATGCGTTATTGAAACGGCCGGAATCTTTTCTTTCAGATAGCGAGATATCTTCATCCCCACTCTGCAGCACACTTCTGAGCAGTATCCTTTCTCTTTCCGTCCAACGCAATGAATAATCCCGACGCTTTTCGGTTCTTTTCCGTTCTCGAGCTTAATGTTTCCTTTCAGATTCATTTCTTCAAGCTCGGTGGCAGTAACAACATTTTTTATCTTTCCGTACCCGTATTCCGTCAGGGCACCGGGATTGAAAAGGCCCGCACCTGTGGCCACAACGACAGCTCCCACATTGAACTCCCGGGGCTCGGATTCTTTTTCGCGGACAGTCACCACAAAGTTTCCGAAAAAGCCGAGGACTTTCTCCACGACTGTACCTGTCAGTACCTCAACATTCTTATCTTCTTCCAAGTTCTTGACACGGTTTTGCGTAATCTCACTGCCTTTAACCATATCCGGATAGAGTTTCGCGCATTTTGAAATCATTCCTCCGAGTTCTGCATTCTTTTCAACAAGAAACACTTTCCGGTCCGGACTGCTCAGCAGCAGGGCCGCCGACATTCCGGCAATGCCTCCGCCTATGACCAGTACATCTGCATTACATTCAATTTCTTTTTGTTCCAGCGGGGCGTGATACCGGACACGCTGGATGGCAGCTTTCATGTGCCTGATTGCCCGTTCAGTAGCTTTTTCTTTGTCTGGGGTTATCCATGCGATCTGCTCTCGAAGATTGGCCATCTGCATCAGGAAAGGATTCATCCCGCCTTCCTCACATATTCCCATAAAAGTCGCCTCATGCTGTTTCGGGGAACACGCTCCGACCACCAAGTGTGTCAGCCCATGTTCTTTTATCTGCTCGGCAAGGTATTTCTTCCCATCCGGCGAACACAGGAGTTTATACCTATCGACAACAGTGACATTCTCCATGCCAGACACAGCTTCGATGACTCTGTCTATATCCATAGCATCCGCTATGTTCGGCCCGCATTCACAAACATAAACGCCGATTTTCCTGTCCATTACACTCCTCTTCGTTCAACTCAATAATGCAAGTACCTTCCCTGCCGCTGCATCGGCCTGGGCGATTGCTTTGCCAATGTCTTCGGGTCCGAGAATGCAACCCGCGAGATAAATCCCCTCACGGCCGCTCTCCTCCGGGGAACGATCACTCGATTGAAATCCAAAGAAACCGTTTTTATCCTGCTCGATGCCCAGTATCCCGGCCAATTCCGATGTTCCTTTGGCTGGCACCATGGCAGGTGCAAGAATCACCATATCCACATCCAATTTTTCCTCTTTGTCTGCCAAGGATTTATATTTGATTCTCACCTTACCGTTCTGATCTGCTATCTTCAGATCCTGGAACCGAACTGGCTCCGTTTTGTCTTTCAAATGCTCGAAAAATGGCTGGTAGCTTTTACCTGGCATACAAAAGTCGCTGTAGATGTCATACAGTTTTATTTCCGGTAGTTTGTCTTTCAAGTAATGAATAAACTTGAAACTGTACATACAGCATACACCAGAACAATAACCTGCTTTTTCGCGTCCCACACAGTGAATCATTGCTGCAGATGCTGGTTCTTTGCCGTTTCTTAAAGTGATTTTTCCCTTAGTTGGCCCGTTCGACGCATACAACCTTTCCATCTCAAGTGCAGTATACACGTTCGCTTCGCCGTTATAACCCCAGTCAGAAATCTGTTCCGAATCCATGAGATCGTACCCGGCAGCTACAATTATCGCGCCAACATTGAGTTCTAATTCTTCATCTTTCTGGTCGAAATCGATTGCATCAAACATGCAGGCTTCCTTGCACAACTGACAATCTTTTCCTTTCGTGAATCTCACGCAATTTTCTGTATCTATTGATGGGGCATTCGGCAGCGCGCCGGGACAGGGGATATATATAGCCTTTCTTTCCCCTAGATTCTCCTCGAACTCATTGGGCAGACTAACCGGGCAGGGTTCAAAACACTCGTTACAGCCTATACAGTCCTCGAGGCTCACGTATCTTGCCTTTTTTTCAATCTTTACCGTAAAATTACCCGCTTCTCCTTGAATTTCTTTTACTTTGCTAAGCGTAAGTAAATCGATTTTCTCATTCTGAAGCACTTCCTGTTGTTTAGGCGCTGCCATACATGTGGAGCATTCCATGTTGGCAAAGACTTCTTCGAACTTGATAACCTTTCCGCCGAACAGCGGCTCTTTTTCCACGAGGTAGACCTTCTTGTCTGCAGCAGCCAGTGTAAGGCTTGCCTCGATCCCGGCCATTCCCGCGCCAATTACCAGAACCTGATCCTTCTCCTTTTGCTTTTTTTTAGTCATAGTCTTCCTCCAACACCAAAAGGTGTTTTATGTCTTCTGCTTTACAGAGTTTGGGCCCAACTGTTTAATCTTTTCGGAAAACTCCCGCACTACCTCTGCGTAGCGCGGTCCTTCCGACGCGGAGACCCAGGAAAGCCTCAAACGCTCCCCTTCAAGTTCAAGTGTATCGAAAATTTCTCTTAAAACCGTAAATCGCCTGCGCGCATAATAATTTCCTTTGTCGTAGTGACAATCTCCCGGATGACATCCGGCAATCAGTACGCCGTCGGCCCCACGCAGAAAAGCTGTGATAACCATTACCGGATCAACTCGGCTCGAACACATTACTTTCACGGGTGTTATGGTAGGCGGCATCTCGAGTTTGCT